>Ga0209484_10000030_pt1 | contig 29778 bp, 23 predicted proteins | sample NGEPer16B_FD_185493 | JGI IMG/M metagenome (GOLD analysis project Ga0209484, IMG submission 185493) | Arctic peat soil microbial communities from the Barrow Environmental Observatory site, Barrow, Alaska, USA - NGEE Permafrost159B-16B... | ecosystem: Environmental > Terrestrial > Soil >... | reverse complement strand
GCTCAACCCCGGGCGCCCACAGACCTGGATCAGTGGCCCCAGCGCGACCAGCGACATCGAGCTCGAACGAGTGGAGGGCGTCCACGGCCCACGACAGCTGCACGTGATCGTTGTCGAATCGGACCAGCCATGACAGCTCTTGGCGCTCCTCTTGAGTGGACATAGGTTCGCTGGAGCAACCGTGATCCCTCCAGGCAGGCCTGGGGGATTTCGTCGGACGCATCTTGAACGCAGTACTCGATCTGGGGTTGTTTGTTCTGACGCTCACATGGGTCACGTCAACGGGTGTCGAGGTTGTGCTGGTGGCGGGAGGTCAGCAGGTCCAACGTAGGTGCGGGAAGGGAAGTGCTTCGCAAGGTCGCTCTGAGAGCCACGCGGCCACGTGCGGAGTCTGCTACCGATACTCCTCGCGCAGTTTGTACTTGAGGACTTTGCCACCGACCGTCTCGGGGAGCGCATCGACAAAGATGACCGCCTTGGGGGTTTCGAATCCGGCCAGTCGCCCCCGGCAGAAGGCGATGATGTCGCTCTCGGAGGGGGAGCTCCCATCGTGCGGCACGACGATCGCAGTGACGGCCTCGCCCCACCTGTCGTCTTGAACACCGATGACTGCGGCCTTGGCTACGTCGGGGTGTTGCACCATGACGGACTCGACCCGGATCGTGGAGACGTTCTCGCCCCCAGACTTCACGATGTCTTTGAACCGGTCGACCATGATCCGCAGCCCATTCTCGTCGTAGACGCAGCTGTCGCCGGAGTGGAACCAGCCGTCCCGGAATGCTTCCGTGGTGGCGGCCTCGTCAAGGTAGTAGCCAGCGGTGATCGCGGGGGAGCGGTAGACGGCCTCGCCGGGCACCCAGGCGTGACCCTCCAGGCTCTCCCCGGCGGCGTCGATGACGACCGAGGCGAGCATCGGGTTGGGGACTCCCACGTTGTTCTGCTGAGGTGCCGTGCTCTGGTAGGTGTCCGACCACTTGTCGGGCCAGAACCTGTGGCACGAGATGCTCTCCGTTTGTCCGAAAATCGCGACGGCGACGAGATCCTGGCCGCAGATCTCTTTGAGCGTGCTCAGGGTTGCCGGCGCCAGGGCAGCCCAGCCGTAGACGACAACCTTCAGCGAGGTCACGCCGTGCTCGCCCGCCCGGCCGCGCAGCTCGGCGGCCAGCGCCGTGACCATGGCAGGTGACCCGCTCCACAAGGCGGTGATCTGCTCGCCGCGGATGGCGTCGGCGATCGCGTCGGGCGTCGGCCGTCGGCCGATGAGCAGAACTCCTCCGGCGAGGAAGGCGGGGAACGTGAAGACCTGGTCGCCGGAGTGGTAGATGATCGGCAGGAAGGTAGCAAGCCTCAGGTCGCACTCGATGTGAACACCGCGAGTCAGCGTCAACGCGAAACTGTAGGCCGCGAACATGGTGCTCGAGTGCGAGATCATCACGCCCTTGGGAAGCGCCGTGGTGCCGGACGTGAAGAGGATCTCCCAGATGTCGTCGCCATGGATCTCGACGTCGGGCTCCGTCTTGGGCTGGTCCCGCACGAAGTCGGCGAAGGAGAGGCTGTCCTTGACCGGTCCCCCGCCAATGGTGATCGTAACGTCGACTGAGACGCCCGCAGCGCGCAGCGGTTGTCCGACCCGCGGCCACAGCTCCGCGTCAACGACCGTGAAACGCGGTCTGACCCGCTCGATGAGGTGGCCGATCACATCTGCCGCCAGGGAAGGGTTGATGGGGACGACGACGAGCCCGGCTTTGGCTGCGCCGATCTTGAAAAGGTATGCGTCCACGGAGTTCTCACACACGAGCAGGACGCGATCGCCCTTCTCGAGCCCACGCGACAGGAGTCCTTGGGCAACCTGATTCGCGAGCTGGTCGGCCTGCCGGTAGGTCAGTCGCGACAGGTCCTGGTGCCCGTAGGCGCCCGTCCAGCCGATAAGGACCTCCTTGTCCGGGTAGCTCCAGGTCAGGCGCTCGAAGACGTCGCCGACGCTCACTCTCTCCCATCGATTGACGGCACGACGATGGGTGAGATTGGTGACATCAATGCTCATCGTTACCCTGCTCATGGTTGAGGATGAAGCGAATATCGGTTAACTAGACGCTAGCGGTCCGGCGCGCGGTTGGGTAGGGGTTCGCAATTCGGGCGGATTGGTGCTGGAGTCTTCGGACTTGATCACTGATTGACATGAGTAGTTACTCGCGATTAACGTTCATACTTCCAATGAGGAGGTTCTGGTGCCGGTCCTGAGATCCCAGCTGGACCTGTCGAGCCAGGCTTGTGTGCGCAACCGCGAGGACCAGCTGGCTGCGGTGGCCGCACTCGATGAGCAGCTCGAGCTGGTGCGCGCTGGGGGCGGCTCGAAATACGCGAAGCGTCACCACGACCGGGGGCGGTTGTTGGTCAGGGAACGCCTTGAGCTCCTGCTCGATCAGGACTCGCCGTTCCTCGAGCTCTCCGCCCTGGCGGCCTGGGGCACGGAGTTCACTGTCGGTGCGAGCATTCTCACCGGGGTGGGAGTCGTCTCCGGCGTCGAGTGCGTCATCATCGGACACGACCCAACCGTTCGCGGGGGTGCCATGAACCCCTATACGCTGCGCAAGATCTTGCGGGCTCTGGAGATAGCGCGGACCAACCGCCTCCCGGTGATCAACCTCGTGGAGTCTGGTGGTGCCGATCTGCCCACCCAGTCCGAACTGTTCGTGCCGGCGGGCAGGATCTTCCACGACCTGACCGAGCTCTCGGCCATGGGTATACCGACCATCGCGCTCGTGTTCGGCAACTCGACCGCGGGCGGGGCCTATGTTCCGGGTATGTGCGACTACGCCGTGCTTGTCGCCGGCCACGCGAAGGTGTTCCTCGGCGGCCCCCCGCTCGTCAAGATGGCCACGGGGGAAGTTGCCGACGGCGAAGCCCTCGGGGGCGCAGACATGCACTCGCGGGTCTCAGGGCTCTCGGATCACTTCGCGGTCGATGAACTCGACTGCATCCGGATCGGGCGGCAGATCGTCTCCGAGCTCAACTGGGGCAAGCTGGGACCCGGGCCCACGGCTCCTGCGAACCCGCCGCTCTACGACCCCCAGGAGCTGCTTTCCGTGGCCTCGGGGGACTTCCGAGTCCCAGTCGACCCCCACGAGGTGCTGGCCAGAGTGGTGGACGGGTCGCGCTTCGGAGAGTACAAGTCGTTGTACGGCACGAGCCTTGTCACCGGTTGGGCCTCGATACACGGCTTCCCGGTAGGGATCCTGGCGAACGCCCGGGGGGTGCTCTTCAGCGAGGAGGCCAAGAAGGCCTGCGAGTTCATCCTCCTGGCAAACCAGTCGAGCACCCCGTTGATCTTCCTGCACAACACCACGGGTTACATGGTTGGGACGACGTATGAGCAGGGCGGGATCATCAAGGATGGGGCGAAGATGATCAACGCCGTCACCAACAGCACCGTCCCCCACATCACCATCAACATCGGGGCCTCGTTCGGAGCCGGCAACTACGGCATGTCGGGTAGGGCCTATGACCCGCGATTCATGTTCGCCTGGGCCAACGCCAAGCTCGCGGTGATGGGCGCCCAACAGCTGGCTGGGGTGCTCTCCATCGTCGCGCGACAGTCGGCCGAGGCCGGCGGCCGCCAGTTCGACGAGGCGGCCGATGGAGCGCAACGGCTCGCGATCGAGGAACAGATCGAGCGCGAGGCACATGCCTTCTTCGTCACGGCGCGACTCTACGATGACGGCGTCATCGACCCACGCGACACGCGAACCGTGCTCGGCCTCTCGCTATCGGCCGCACACTCCCAAGTCGTGCAGGGACGCCGTGGTTTCGGCGTCTTCCGGATGTGAGGAACCTACCGTGACGACCATTCGCAAGCTCCTCATCGCCAACCGCGGCGAGATCGCCTCTCGCATCATGCGGACCGCGCGCTCGCTTGACATCACCACGGTCGCCGTCTTCTCCGAAGCTGACGCATCGGCACCCTTCGTTCGCGACGCCGATGAAGCCGTTGCCCTTGCCGGCAATAGCGCAGCCGAGACCTATCTGCGTGGTGACCTGATCATCGAGGCCGCATTGCGGACCGGGGTCGATTCCATCCACCCCGGCTATGGGTTCCTCTCCGAGAACGCCGGGTTCGCCGCGGCCTGCGGCGACGCGGGCCTGATCTTCGTTGGGCCACCGCCGGCGGCGATTGCGGCCATGGGCTCCAAGATCGCAGCCAAGGTACTCATGGCGGCGGCCGGCGTGCCCGTTCTCCCAGGTATCACCATCGACGACGGCTCGCCGGTGCCGTCCGATCTGCCGGACCGCGCCAACTCAGAGGTGGGCTACCCGGTCCTGGTCAAGGCGGCGTTCGGCGGTGGCGGGCGGGGCATGCGGATCGTCCGAGACTCCTCACAACTGCTTGACGCGGTTTCGGCCGCGGGTCGTGAAGCAGCGTCGGCTTTCGGCAACGGCACGGTCTTCCTCGAGCACTACCTCGAGTCGCCGCGCCACATCGAGGTCCAGATCTTCGCCGACAGCCACGGCAACGCGGTCCACCTCTTCGAGCGCGAGTGCTCGATCCAACGCCGCTACCAGAAGATCATCGAGGAGGCGCCCTCGCCCGCCGTCGACGACGCACTCCGCGCTCAACTTGGCTCGGCGGCCGTCGCTGCCGCCAGAACAATCGGCTATGTGGGTGCGGGAACCGTCGAGTTCGTCATGGGCGCTGATGGGCGGTTCTTCTTTCTTGAGGTCAACACCCGGCTCCAGGTCGAGCATCCAGTTACCGAACTCGTAACAGGCCTGGACCTCGTACGCCTGCAGCTGCTCGTCGCTGAGGGCCAGCCGCTGCCGTCGCACGTGCTTGACGCACGCCTGTCTGGTCACGCGATCGAGGCGCGACTGTACGCCGAGGACGTCGCCGCGGGCTTCCTGCCAGCCACCGGCACGGTCCACCGCTTCCGCGTCCCCGAGCTGCCAGGCATACGGGTCGACTCAGGGGTGAGCGACAACTGCGAGGTGAGCGTCCACTACGACCCCATGCTCGCCAAGGTCATCGCCCACGGCCCCACCCGCGACGACGCGCGACGGACGCTCGCGCGGGCGCTGTCCGAGACCCAGCTGCATGGAGTGGTGACCAACCGAGAACTTCTCGTGGCGATCTTGCGTGAGGGCGAGTTCGCAGCCGGCCAGATCGACACCGGGTACCTCACCCGCCACGACCCCGCGGCTCTGACGGCCTCGACCCGGCACCCGGACGCCGCACCGGTGCATGCCTTGGCCGTGGCTCTCGCAGACCAGGCGGCCCGCAGGGACGCCGCGCCCGTGCTGCAGACCCTTCCCTCCGGCTGGCGCAACGTGCCGAACAGCCACCAGTGGACCGAGCTCGACCATCATGGCGAGGTGCTTCGCGTCACCTACCGCGTCACGCGGGACGCGGTGGACGCAGCCGTCAACGACGATCCGCTGCGGGACGTGCGGCTACACGAGGCCACGCCCGAGCGAGTCGACCTCGCTGTGGCCGGCATACGCCACGTCGTGCAGGTCCACCGCGCTGGCGAGGTCCGCTACGTCGACAGTGCCCTCGGCCACACGACCCTCGGGGTCATCGCGCGCTTCCCGGAGCCGGGGTCGACGAAGGCTCCCGGGTCGCTCCTCGCGCCCATGCCCGGCACCGTCGTCAGGGTTGCGGTCGCACTTGGCGCGACCGTCACCGCGGGTGCTCCGGTCATTGTCCTTGAGGCCATGAAGATGGAGCACACCGTGCCCGCACCGCACGATGGCACGGTCGAGGAGGTCAACGTCGAGGTCGGCCAGACCGTCGACGTCGGAATGGTTCTCGCGATGGTCAAGGAGGTCGACGTCGAGGTCGGCCAGACCGCCGATGTCGGGCTGGTCCTCGCGATGGTCAAGGAGGAGCGGTGACGGCGACGACCTACGAGCTGCGCGGCCCAGTCGCCTGGTTGACGATCAACCGTCCCGAGGCACGCAACGCCCTCAACAGCGAGGTGCGTGAAGGACTGTTCGCCGGCGTACGACGGTTCAACGACGACGACGCCGCCAAAGTGTTGATCCTCACCGGAGCCGGCGACCGCGCGTTCTGCGCAGGCGGAGATCTGAAGGAGATGGCCGACACCGAGTTGAGGGTCCCCCCGCCGGACTTCCTGCCGCAGTTCGGCCGCAACATTGAGGTCCCAAAGCCCACCATTGCCGCGGTCAACGGCATCGCGTATGCCGGTGGCTTCCTCCTTGCCCAGAACTGCGACCTGTGCATCGCCTCCGAGAATGCCACGTTTGCGATCTCGGAGGTCAAGGTGGGGCGAGGGGCGCCCTGGGCTGCTCCCTTGCCGTGGCTGATCCCCCCGCGCGTCGCGATGCAGATTCTGCTCACTGGCGACCCCATGGACGCAGCCCGCGCTCACGCGCTCGGGCTGGTCAACGAAGTTGTGCCCGCGGCGGACCTGCACGAGGCGACCCAGAGACTCGCCGAGCGCATCGCCGCGAACGCACCGCTTTCGGTTCTCGCCGCAAAACAGACCGTGCGGCTCGTCGCAGAGAATTCCCTGACCCGTGCATACGAGGAGGCCGAACGGATCTGGGAGCCCGTCTACCTCAGCCAGGACGCACAGGAAGGCCCGGCCGCCTTCCGTGACCGACGGCGACCGACGTGGAGGGGGCGCTGATGGCTGCATCGCTGCCGGACCTGCTGAGGGATCTGTGGGCCGAGACTGACGTCGTTCTCGAGATGGTCTCCGGGCTCGACTCGGCTGGGTGGGATCGCGCGACTCCGGCGCAGGGCTGGGCGATCCGGGACCAGATAAGCCATCTGGCATATTTCGACGAGTGCGCCACGATGTCAGTGCGGCACCCGGCCCGGTTCAGGGTCGAGGCCGACAAACTGGTCGCGCTCGGCGACGACTTCCCTGACCAAGTTGCCGAGCGCTACCGCAAGATGCCGCCGGCCGAGCTCCTCGCGTGGTTCTGCAGCGTCCGGACCGACCTGGTGCACACCTTCTCTGACCTGAACCCTCGCGTCCGGCTTCCCTGGTACGGCCCCGACATGAGCGCCGCCAGCTCAATCACCGCCCGGATCATGGAGACCTGGGCGCACGGCCAGGATATCGCCGACGCTCTCGGCGTCACGCGCTCACCCACCGCGCGGCTGCGCCACGTTGCCCACCTCGGTGTCAGCACCTTCGCCTTCGCTCACACCCTGCGCGGAGTTGCTGCTCCCGAGACTGCGGTGCGAGTCGAGCTCATGGCAGACGACGGCGCCCTGTGGACTTGGGGACCACAGGAGGCCGAGGATGTCGTCAGGGGCCCTGCTTTGGACTTCTGCCTCGTGGTCACCCAACGCCGCCATGTCCACGACACAGCACTCCAGGTCTCGGGGGCCGTGGCGCAGGAATGGATCCGGCTCGCCCAGGCCTTCGCGGGCGTGCCGGGCCCGGGCCGCGAGCCCGGACAGTTCCCTCGCACCGAGGCCTCATCATGAGCCGGCGTGCCGTACGCATCGCCAACTGCTCCGGCTTCTACGGTGACCGCCTCGGCGCCGCGCGTGAGATGGTCGAGGGTGGACCAATCGACGTCCTCACCGGGGACTACCTCGCCGAACTGACGATGCTCATCCTCTGGAAAGCCCGGCAGAAGGACCCGGGCGCCGGGTACGCCCGGACCTTTCTCACCCAGATGGAAGCGGTGCTCGGCACCTGTATGGACCGCGGCATACGAGTGGTGTCCAACGCCGGCGGGCTCAACCCCGCCGGGCTCGCCCAGGACCTGGGCCAGCTTGCCGCCCAGCTGGGACTGGCCCCCAAGATCGCGCACATCGAGGGGGACGACCTCATGCCCCGCATCGATGAGCTAGTCGCCGCCGGGAACCCGCTTGCGAACCTCGACACTGGCCAGAGCATCGCCGACGCCGCGATCACGCCAGTGACCGCGAACGCCTACCTCGGCGGATGGCCGATCGCGGACGCGCTGCGTGCCGGAGCAGACATCGTCGTGTGCCCGCGGGTGACCGATGCGGCCCTCGTAGTCGGGCCGGCTGCATGGTGGCACGACTGGCATCGCGACGACTACGACTTGCTCGCCGGTGCGGTCGCTGCCGGCCACGTCATCGAGTGTGGACCGCAGGCCAGTGGGGGCAACTACTCCTGGCTGGAGGAGATCACCGATCGGCGATACCCCGGGTTCCCCATCGCCGAGGTCGAGGCCGACGGCAGCAGCATCATCACCAAACACCACGACACCGGGGGACTGGTCTCGGTGGGTACGGTCACGGCACAGCTGCTCTACGAGATCGCCGAGCCCGCCTACGCCAACCCGGACGTCACCGCACACTTCGACACCATCCATCTCGTCCAGCAGGCGCCAAACCGGGTCCGGATCACCGGAACCCGGGGAACGTCGCCGCCGGAGGGACTCAAGGTGGCGATCAACTACCTCGGCGGCTACCGCAACTCGATGACGCTGGTGCTCACCGGCCTCGACATCGAGGCCAAGGCGGTGTGGGCCGAGAGCGAGCTCTTCGAGATCCTCGGCGGCAAGGACCGCTTCGCCGAGGTCGACGTCCGACTCACGCGCTTTGACCGGCAGGACGCGCCGGCCAATGAGCTGGCGACGGCTCACCTGCGTGTCAGCGTCAAGGACCCGGACCCACAGAAGGTGGGCCGTGCGTTCTCCAACGCCACGATGGAGCTTGCCCTGGGAGGGTATGCCGGCTTCCACACCACGACTCCTCCCTCGGCGGAGAGATCGTATGGCGTCTACTGGCCGACGCTCGTCCCGACGGCCGAGGTACGGCAGTGCGTGGTGCTGGCGAACGGGACATCGCGCGAGGTGCCTCATGCGCCGAGGACGGACGTACCGTCGCCCGCCGGCACGTCACCGGAGCCACCGGCTGTGACCAATGGTGAGACCACACGGATCCCGCTCGGCCGGATCTGCGCGGCCAGGTCGGGTGACAAGGGTGGCAACGCCAACGTCGGGCTCTGGACCCGGCGCCCGGACGAACACTCATGGTTGCGTCACTACCTCACGGTCGAACGCCTCCGGGGACTGCTCCCCGAGGCGGCGAACCTTGAGATCCGGCGGTACGAACTGCCCAACCTGTTTGCCGTCAATTTCGTCATCATCGGCCTCCTCGGCGAGGGCGTCGCCTCCTCCACCCGGCCCGATCCACAGGCCAAGGGCCTGGGGGAGTATCTCCGGTCGCGGCACGTGGATGTGCCGATCCGGCTGCTTGACACTAACTTCACCATCTCGAGCACCTGAGTAAGGAGTGGCCATGGACTTCGACCTACCCGAGGAGCACATTGCTCTGCGCAAGACGGTCGGTGCGATAGCCGACCGGTTCGGACCCGACTACTACACGTCCAGAGCTGAGGCCCGCCAGCCAACGCCTGAGCTTTGGGCCGAGCTGGGCGCTCACGGGTGCATCGGCATCAACCTGCCCGAGGACGTCGGCGGCGGTGGTGCGGGGCTAACGGAACTGGCCATCGTCTGCGAAGAGTCCGCGGCACACGGGACACCGCTGCTTCTGCTGCTCGTCTCAAGTGCCATCTCCGGAGAGGTGATCGCCACCTACGGCTCACCCGAGCAACGCGCTCGGTGGCTACCTCGCCTCGCCAGCGGCGAAGGCAAGATGGTCTTTGCCATCACCGAACCGGACGCCGGGTCGAACACCCACAACCTCTCCACCACGGCAAGCCGCGACGAGGACGGTTACGTCCTTCGGGGCCAGAAGTACTTCATCTCGGGTGTGGACGAGGCGGATGCCATCCTCGTCGTCGCCAGGACCGGGACCGATGCCTCCACCGGGCGCGCGCAGTTGTCGCTCTTCATCGTCGACACCGACGCGCCTGGGCTCGTCGTTCAACCTCTCTCTGTCTCAATCCCACTTCCAGAGAAGCAGTTCACCCTCTTCCTTGATGACGTCCGAGTCGGTGCCGATCGCCTCATCGGCACCGAAGGTCAGGGCTTCAAACAGGTGTTCCAGGGCCTCAATCCAGAGCGCATCACCGGGGCCGCGCTGTGCGTGGGTCTTGGACGGTACGCGCTTCAGAAGGCCGCCGCATACGCCTCGACCCGTGAGGTCTGGGGCCAGCCCATCGGCGCCCACCAAGGGGTCTCCCATGCCCTGGCGAAAGCGAAGATCGAGGTCGAGCTCGCCGCTCTCATGACGTCCAAGGCGGCCTGGTTGCACGACCACGACCTGCCGGCGGGGGAGGCCTCCAACATGGCGAAGTACGCCGCCGCCGAGGCCGCGCTTGCTGCCCTGGATGCGGCCATCCAGTGCCACGGCGGCAACGGCGTCACGACGGAGTACGGCCTGATGCCGTACTGGGGTCTAGCCCGCCTCCTTCGTATAGCGCCAGTGAATCGCGAGATGGTCCTCAACTTCGTTGCCCAGCACTCACTGGGACTACCCCGCTCGTACTAGGAGGACTCAATGCCCATCACCGAGGTCGAGAACAACCTCATCCACCGGGTGAACGTCGGCGACAGCCTCACCCGGGCTGCCGCCCGGTACCCGAGGTCACTGGCGCTCGCCGACCATGCCCGGCGGCTCACCTACCCTGAGCTGAACACCTGGGTCAACCAGGTAGCGGGTGGCCTCGCCTCCCTGGGATATCAGCGCGGGGATGCCCTCGCTCTGGCAAGTGGCAACAGCCTTGAGTTCCTCGTGACCTACTACGCGTGCGCCAAACTGGGAGTCGTCTGCGTGCCGATCAACCTCGGCTGGCGCTCACCGGAGATCGCCTATGTGCTTCGTCATTCAGAAGCCCGCGGCATAGTCGTGGAGGCACAGCTGCGAGCCGTCATGCTGCCTGCCATAGCCGAGGTTCAGGAAGTCGTCGACGTGATCGTGGCTCCGGGGCTCGGCAGTGGGCAGCAGGCCCCAGCCACGGACCCGAACGAGCTCACCTTCGCCGAGCTGTCGGCACGAGGGACCGACGAGGAACCGGCGTGCCTCGTGGAGGACCGCGATGCCCTCAGCTATCTCTACACCAGCGGCACCACCGCGTTTCCCAAGGGCGTCGTGGGCAGCCACACCGCCGTGTACCTCGAGTCGTTGACGATGGCCCTTGAGGCCCAGTTCCGCTCAGACGACCGCTTCGTTGCCGTGATGCCGATGTTCCACACCGCACAGCTCAACTGCCACTGCACCTCGGCGGTGATGGTGGGGGCTGCCATCTTCATCGAGCGCGGCTTCGACGCCACACGCCTGCTCGAACTGATCGAGTCCGAGCAGATCACCCAGGTTTTCGCCCTGCCAATGATGTACCGCGCGATGCTGGAGCACCCCGACATCGCGACGCGCGATCTCTCGAGCCTGCGCCGGGCGCTCTACGCCATGGCACCGATGCCGGAAGCACAGTTGCGCCGGTGCATCGAGGTCTTCGGGTGTGGCTTCTACCTGCTCTTCGGCCAGACCGAGATGAGCCCGACGGCGACGATCTTCCAGCCCGAACAGCAGCTCACCCACAACGGGTCCGTCGGCACTCCTGTCGTCAACGTCCAGGTCGCGATCATGGGAGCGGACGGCGGACTCCTGCCACCTGGGGACGAGGGCGAGATCGTCTACCGCGGTCCCCACACCCTGACGGAGTACCTCAAGAACCCCGAGGCGACGGATGCGGCATTCGAGCGGGGATGGTTCCACTCCGGCGACGTCGGGAGGTTCGATGACGACGGGGTGCTCTGGTTCACCGACCGATACAAGGACGTCATCAAGACCGGCGGTGAGAACGTCGCATCCATCGAGGTGGAGAAGGCCGTGTACGCCGCTGATCCCAACATCGCGGAGGCTGTCGTCGTCGGGCTACCGCACGATCGATGGAGCGAGGCCATCACCGCAGTCGTCGTGCTCGCAGAGGGGGCCGCCATCGACGAAGAGCGAATCATCGCGGCGGTGAAGGCCATCATCGATCCCTACAAGGCCCCCAAAGCGGTCCTCGTCGTCGACGAGCTCCCCAAGACGTCCACTGGGAAGATACAGAAGAACGAAGTCCGCAAGCGGTTCAAGGACCACTACGTCCGTTTTGAAGATGCATCCTCGTGAGGGTCAGTGACCATGGCTGACGTTGCCGTCACGAGAACACGTGACCCAGAACGCAGGGAGAAGATCCTCAGCGCGGCCACGACACTCATCGCCCGCAACGGATTCCACTCCGTTTCCATGACCGACATCGGAGGAGAAGCGGGCATCACCGGGGCCGGGATCTACCGCCACTTCGACAGCAAGGTCGCCATTCTCGTCTCTCTCTTCGAGAGAGTCATCGACGACCTCTTGACCGATATCGTCGCGGAATCGACCGACCTGTGCCGCAGCCTTCGCCTCCTGATCGACGGCCAAGTTGAGTTCGTCGTCGGGAACCGAGCGATCGCGCAGGTCTACCACAACGAAATCCAGAACCTTCCTGACGAGGACCACCGTCGACTGCGGCGCAAACAGCGCCTATACATTGAGGAGTGGGTTCACCTCCTGCGCGAACTGCGGCCCGGCCTCGACGACGCCACCGCACGCACGATTATCCATGCGGCCATCAGTGCCATCCAGTCATCTCTGTTTCACAACGTCGGCCTGACCGAGGACCGGCTGCGGGAGACGCTGGCGAATGCCGCGGCGGCGGTCCTGGAACTGCCGTGAACCCAAGCCAAGAAGAGCAATGACAGCGAGGCCCACCGCGCGACCGGCCTGAGCCGCCCCTTTGCCCGGAATCGAACGTCGTTCCCAACAGTAGGAGAAAACGTGCCGAAGGCTGACCAACCTCAGGACTGGACCGAGCCCGGCGCACACGAGGTGACGCCGGGGGTGTTCCGCATCCCGCTGCCGCTGCCGAACGACGCGTTGCGGGCGGTCAACGTTTACGCGGTCCGTGATGGTGACCAACTCGTGATGATCGATGGAGGGTGGGCGCTGGAGGAGAGTGAGGCGAAACTGGCTTCGTCGCTGGAGGGTATTGGCCACGGGCTGGGGGACATCTCGCAGTTCCTCGTGACCCACGTTCACCGTGATCACTACACCCAGGCAGTTGCCGTCCGGCGCCGTTTTGGTACGCGGGTGAGCCTTGGCGAAGGCGAGCGGGCGTCCCTGGAGGCGTTGAAACCGAAGAACGCACCATTCGAAATGCCACAGCTGGCGTTGCTGAGAGCAGCGGGCGCCGACGAGCTGGTCCGGGCGCTGCGCGGGGCCCCTCATGAGGGCAGGGACTCTGCGAACTGGACGGGTCCTGACCAATGGTTGCCCGATGGTGCCCGAATAAGCTTGGACAAACGCGACCTGGATGCGATTCGTACGCCTGGTCACACACAGGGCCATCTCGTCTTCCACGACGCGAGCGCGCATCTGCTGTTCTCCGGTGACCACGTTCTTCCGCACATCACCCCTTCCATCGGGTTCGAGGCGGCCATCGTCCCGTCACCATTGTCCGACTACCTGATCTCTCTGCAGCTGGTCCGGAACTTGCCGGACGCCATCATGCTCCCTGCTCACGGGCCCCCAGGGTCGAGCATCCATACGCGGGTGGACGAGCTACTGGACCATCACGAGGACAGGCTCGATGCAAGCCTCGCCGCGATAGGGGCCGGCGCCAGCACCGCATACGAGGTCGCGGCCCGGCTGGGATGGACACGAAGGCAGCGACGGCTGGCCGACCTTGACGACTTCAACAAGATGCTGGCCATCCTCGAGGCGGCTGCGCACTTGGAAGTCCTCGCTGAGCGCGGTCGGGCGACACGGGCCGAGGCCGACGGCCGGGTTCACTACACCCTCCCGGGGGTGGCTCCTCCCAGAATCGGCCTGGCTGTGCCAGCCAGTGATGAGGGTTGCCTTGCCGCGATGCCCTCGTCGTCCCCGACGCTCATCTCTGGTTTGGTGCCGCCGTCTCGGCCGAGCCTGCGCGCGTCGCGGCACATCTGATGGTGAGCAGATAGCAGCCAACAAGGCCGGAGCCGTGGCAGGGGCGAAGCCGGAGGTCCAGTACCTGGCGTTGAAGAATTGGTGGTGCCACACGATCTTCGTTCCACCCGGATACTTCCCCAAAGGGTCCCAGATGGGGAGGGGGCTGTGCGCAGGGTCGTCGACGGTCTCGGCCAGCGGCGACGGGGTCGGGGATCTTCCTGCGCCGGATCCTGACGGGAAGGGAGAGGTCGAGGCGGAGGTCAAGTTGGCCGCGAGCACGTTGGCGAAACGCTCGGTCCCCTGGTCGATCCCGCTGCAGGAGGTCTGCACGACCGGCGGGGCCGTGGGCAATGGGGGCCGCAGGTGGAGTCTCGGTTGAGCGACCACATGGACAGCTGGCCGACGCCCTGGGCGCGGGCGAACTGGTTGACGACGACGGCGTCTGCGAGGGTGAACTGCTCGGATGCGACGTTGTTCTGGCCGATCATCGGGATGATGCCGACCTTTGCCCAGGCGTGGCCGTCGTCGAGGCGCCGGCCGGCCTGCACGAAGGCCGCGCGTACCTGGGCGTGCAGCGTGGTGGACGCCTGGATGACCGCCCTGGACAGGGGCTGGGCGGGCGTGCTCACTGCGCCGAAGTCCATCGCCATCCCGTTGACCCTGCCAGGTCCACGCCCGCTGACAACATCCGCGCGAGCACCGGTGCGCCCGAGGCGGTGAGCCCGGTCGGGGACACCGGCAGGGTCAGCCAGACGGCCAGGTTGCGGCCGGCGGTTCTCACGTGGTCCTGGACGTTCTTGATGGCAGCGGCTCGACGGGTCGCGGCGGCAGTGTCCTCCAGCGAGGCACCCTGGATGTCGAGGTCGATGCTGGTGAGCTCGTACCGGTCGACGACGGACTGGTAAGCCTCACGCAGGGCCATGGGGTCGGTGCACGTTGAGGCCAGTTCGCTGCCTGCTTGCCCGCCGAAGGAGACGCGGGCTTGGCCGCCTACGAGGCGCAACTGGGACATGCGTCGGTCCAGGTCGAGGCGGGATGTGGCCTGGTCGAGGGTGTAGGCCCCTCCCCACGTGGCGGTGCAGTGGTGGTCGGGGCCGGCCACGACAAGGACCAGATGACGTTCGACTGTGCCGGGCCGGGTGGTGTCTCGAACGGATAGGTGGGCGTCGCAGTCACGTCCACGTAGGCGGCGAAGATCGAGGGCCCCGGTATCGGGGGCGTCGAGACCGCGGCCGAGATGGCCCGCGTACCGGTCCAACCGACGAGGGCCGTGCAGAGCAGGACGACGCCGACTCGCAGAAGCGAGATCCGCGTCCGCCAGTACGGCAACTGGTGGGTACTCGCGGGGTACAAGTCTGCGGTAGCCATCCGGTTCCGTCGGCACAGCTTGCGCCGTGCCACTCCCCTACGCCAGCCGGGGCTGGCGTAGGGGACGCGTCGCTTCAGGAGACCGGAGTCCCCAGCGCAGCTGCACCGCACCCGAGGGTGGCTGGTGTCTGACGGCTGCTTGCTTCGCCGGCGTCGCTCACGCCGCAAGAACAAGGTCCCGCCCAGCCGACCCGGGCGGGATGCCCGAGCCGGCGGTGCGGGCCAGCTCGGTCCTGGCGAGAGCTGCCAGGTTCCGGGCTGCGTTCACGTCACGGTCCAACCTCAGACCGCAGGCCGTGCAGGTGTACTCGCGCTCGGACAGGGGCAGCTTGGTTTTCACTGCGGCGCAGTCCGAGCACGTCTTACTCGACGGGTAGAACCGGTCGGCCTTGACGACGGCCGAGCCGCGCTTGGCGGCCTGCCGGGTCAGCAGTTCGACGAACAGCCCGAACCCGTTGTCGCCGACGGACCGGCTGAACCGGAAGCCCTTGGTCTTGCGCGCCATCCCGCGCAGGTTCAGCGTCTCGACTCCGACGGCCTGGGCGTGTTCGGTGAGGGCGATCGCGAGGTGCTGCTGCCAGGTCTCGCGCCGCGCGGCGACCCGGCCGTGCAGCTTCTGCACCCGGGCCAGGGCCTTGGCGTGCCGCCTGCTGCCCGGGATGGTGCGCTTGAACGCGCGTTGCGCGACCGCGAGGTCCTTCAGTGCCCGGCGCAGGAACAGGGGTGCGTCGATGTGGCCGGCGACGTCGGTCACGCCCGACAGGGGCTTGTCGAGGGTGGCAAAATGCCGGCCCATCCCGGCATCCACGCCTACGGCTGCGGCCCGCGACCGGACCAGGTGCCGAGTCGGCTGGGTCTTGGCGGCAGGCAGCACCCGCATCCGCAGGGACGCCCACCAGTAGCCGCCCGAGAACGAGAAGGTGACCTCCTGGACCTGGCCGCGGCCGCCGGCGATGAGCTTCGCGGCCCGCCGGCCGCGGTTGTCCTTCACGACCGGAACGCTCGCGAGCTGCGCGGACGCGGCGCTACCGAACTCGCGACGGGTCACCATCGAGATCGGCAGCGCCAGGGCCCGGCCGCCGTCGGTGAGCCAGACGGAGTCCTTCTCCTTGAAGGTGACTGGCACCAGGCCGGCGTCGACTCCGCGCTTCTTGCGGAACCGCGGGAACTGTGACGACCCGGTCTTCCACTTCGCCAGCCCGGCGGCCAGCTGATGGGCCTGCCGGTCCAGCACCAGGTACGGGACCTGCGCGTGCCAGGGCAGCCAGCAGTCCCGGTTCGCGCGGAGCAGCTTCTCCAAGCCGAACTTGTGCCACGAGAGCGTGGGAGTCAGGTCCTGGTCGGCCACACCGTAGGTCTTCTCCGCGGCGCGCTGTCCGAGGTTCGCCTTCACCTGGAACAGCAGGGTGTTGTATGCGGCCCGTGCCGTGCCGCAGTACCCGCGGAGCAGCTCGACCTGCGCACCGGACGGGTTTAGGCGCAGCTTCACGACCTGGGTCACGCCCAGGTCGGAACTGATGCGCACGGTCACGCTGTGCACAGTGCCAGGTGGGTCGGACAGTGCACGCGGGTCAGGCCAGTTTATACCCCGCGGGTACCCACCTGTTGCCGTACTGGCGCGTCCGGGGGGGCGAGGCGTGGCGGTGGGCGTGGTCATCGGGAGGCCCTGGTGCGGTGGAGGTGCGCGGCCGCGTTCGGCATGACGGGCTGGATGGGAGGGATCGTCATGAGACTCAGGAGTATCTCTGGTGGGTGCGGGTCTCCCCGCGGCGTGGTGGCGGGACGTCGGCGACCGCGATTTGGGCGGCAAACTCGGGCATCATGCGCATTTGCGCGTTGCCTCCTGCGGCATCTTTCGGTCGGCTCTCAGCCCCCTGCGCACACCCGTGAGCCGCCTTCGCGTTGTGCTCTCGACCGATGAACCACTGACCTGCCCTCCTGGCGGTTTCGGTTTCGGTTTCGGTTTCGACGCAGTGTCACGTGAGAAGGGTGCGGCGCGGGCCATCCGCGCGCGGGGCCGGGTGGGCGAGGACGGCGGTGGCACCTGCCACCGCGAGTCCGCTCTCTGCGACGATGACCGGGTTCAGTTCCAGCTCGGCGACCTCCGGCAGATCGTCGGCCAGGCATGATAGCCGGGCGGCGAGGTCCTCCAGTGCGGTGACGTCCAGGCACGGAGCGCCCCGATATCCCATCAGCCTCGGGGCGGCTCGGACCGAATGGATCAGCTCGGCCACGTCCAGGTCGGTCAGTGGAGGGATGCGGTGCGCCAGGTCGCCGAGCAGCTCGGAGGCGTCCCCGGCCAACCCAAACGAGATCACTGGGCCGAACAAGTCGTCCTCCATCGTCCGTAGTACACAGGAGGCGCCCTCGGGAGCCATGCGCTGGACGAGGAAGGAGGTGCCGGGCCCGGTCCGCCGCCCCAGCACCTGCAGCCCGGCCCGTAGCTCCTGCGGCCCTGCAACCCCCAACATGACACCGCCGAGCTCCTGGCGATGACGAAGTCGCTGGTCTGTGGTCTTCAGTGCGACCGGCCATCCGAGGCGATCGCCCGCCTGGACCGCTTGCTCCTGTCCGGTCACGGTCGCCGTCGGCCACAGAGCTACCCCGTAGCAGGCCAGCAGTGCGCTGATATCGGCCGTGGCCAGGTGCACGCCGGTGGGGGGCTCGACCCCGGTCAGACGCTGTTCGACGAACTGTCGGGCCCGGACCCGGTCGATGCCCGGCGGGTCGACGCGGATCCCTGGGTCGCGTCCCCGCCACTGACCGTAGCGAACCGCCGACCCAAGCGCCAGGACAGCGTCCTCAGGTGTCGGGTACGCCGGTATGGACCGCACTCGACGGGCCTGGGTGAGCCCGCCGTCGGTGACGCCCCGCACGCCGAGCAAGCAGGCCACGGTGGTCTTGTCGCTGGCGGCCGAGACCTCCTTGAGGGCGTTCAGCACCTCAGGGCTGACCGCCCCCAGAGGTGGGATGAAGCACGCCACCACCGCGTCAATCCCCTCGTCGGCATAGCAGAGTTCGAGGGCCTCTCGGAACTCTGTGGCGCTGGCCTGCGGGCGCACCGTAAGTGGTTCCAGACCAACGCTGAGCCCCGAGCTTCTGGCGGCATCAGAGACCAAGACCGCCATGGCCTGGGAGTTGCCCACGATCCCGAGGCGCGGGCCTGCGGGCAGCGGCTGGTACAGCAGCAGCTGGGCCAGGTCGAAAAGCTGGTGCACGTTGTCGACCCGAATGACTCCGGCCTGGCTCAGCAGGGAGTCCAGCACCTCTCGGGGTGCTCGGGATGCGCGAACTGTATGTCCGGGCGGGACGCCGTACCCGCTGACCCCGGACTTCACAACCACCACCGGTTTCTTGTGGGCCAGCCGCCTGGCGATGCGGGAGAACTTGCGAGCGTTGCCGATGCTCTCCAGGTACAGGCCCACCACAGCTGTGTCTGGGTCCTCCTCCCAGTACTGCATACAGGCGTTTCCGGACACATCGGCGCGGTTGCCGGCCGAGACGAAACTGGAGATCCCCAGAGCGCGCCGCCCAGCTGAGGCCAGCACCGCGACTCCCAGCGAGCCGGACTGGCTGAACAGGCCCAGCCCGCCGAGCGGGGGGAGTTGAGCGGCCATGGAAGCGTTGAGTCGCACACGGGGGTTGGTGTTGAGCAGGCCCATCGAGCTGGGGCCGACGACGCGCATGCCATGCAACCGGGCGACCCGGACTAGCTCACGCTGGCGGTCGAGTCCATCCTCCTCACCTGTCTCGGCAAAGCCACCGGACATCACGATCAGGCCCCGCACGCCGGCGAGGCCGCACTCGCGCACCACCTCCAGCACGGCGCCAGCGGGGACGGCGATCAGGGCCACGTCAACGGGGCCGGGCACCTCGCCGACCCCGGCGTAGGACCGCACTCCCTGGAGCTCGTCCACCTTGGGGTTGACCACGCACACCCGACCGGTGAAGCCGGCGTCGAGGATGTGCTGGAGAGCCTGCGCCCCGACCGAGTCCGGGTCACGGCCTGCGCCGATGACGGCGATGGAGGTCGGCTCCAGCAGCGTTCGCAGACTGGTGGCCTCGGATCGGTGCTCCCGCGCCTCCATCACAGCCAGCGAGCGGTCGGTGGGATCGATGTCGAAGGCCAGTGCGATCATCTCGTGGTTCGGGTGGTGGGTGACCTCATAGCCCGCGTCGCGGAAGACGGCTACCATCTTCTGGTTCTGGGGCAGGACGTCTGCGACGAACCGGTGGATGCCCCGCTCACGCGCCGCCGCCGTGAGGTGCTCGAGCAGCACCGACCCCAGACCCCTTCCATGATGGGCGTCGGAGATGTTGAAGGCGACCTCGGCCTGCTGCTCGTCGATGCGATCGTAACGAGCCACCCCGACGATCTCGCCGCCGATCAGCGCGATGATCGCCACTCGGGTGATGTGATCGACATGGGTGAACTGCTGCAGGAGCTGCTCGGAGAGCTTAGGCATCGGGACGAAGAAGCGCAGAAATGCCGACTCGGGGGACTGGGCGACGTGCATTCGCTGCAGCGCCTCGGCGTCCTGGGGAGTGATAGGTCTCAGATGTGCGGTCGTGCCGTCCCGCAGGACGACATCCGCTTCCCAGTGCCGCGGGTAATCCACATGGGCGCCGAACGGCATGAGCTCAGCGTAGGGCTTAGGGGATGCGGATCGACATCCTGGCTTGCCGAGCAGCTGGCTGGCCGAGGGCAGCTCGTCCTACCGCGGTCATGAGGCCCGGCCCGCCGGTCGTCACGAACCTCGCTGAATTCTGGTGTTCAACCAGTTCCAGGTGCAGGAGTTCGAAGACTCATTCTCCGATCAGACGCCACGGCCCGGCGGAGGCGACCGGTGCGCAGAACCCCTTAGTGATCCGCCCGAAGATGGCGTCTGAGGCCTTTTCGACACGCCACCTGTCGGTGACGCCCAGCGCATCCGCGGCGATGGCCGACCGCGGCCAGTTCGCCGTCGGGGGGCACAACGCCACAGATTTCCTTCGCCCCAGTACCGCCGTCCGCGGAGGTGCTCGCCGAACCGCCTCAGCAGGGGCGTACACAGCAGCTGTGGCTCGTGACGATCACCAGCGAGCAGCGCAAGGAACTCGCCTGCGGCCAACTCCGCCTGCAGAACGTCGCCCACTCCCAGCCCGACGCCTGAGTCGGAGCACGGTCACCGCCATCCGGAGACCCGCCCGCCGTGCCCGTTCGGTGGTTGCGCCGACCAGGAGATGTCAGCGCGTGAGACGGTCGGCAGGAAATACGACACTGGGCTAACGCGAAACGATGATTATGTGGCATGTTGGGAACTCCTCGACAAGATCGGAGTGACTCGCCATGGCAGTTCCCAGCGCACTTGTGCTTGGCGGCGGCGGCGGGATCGGCGCCGCAGTGAGTCGCCGCCTGGCTGCCACCCATGCCGTGATGGTCGGCTGTTGGAAGGACCTCGACCGCGCCAAACGGCTGGTCGACGGCCTGGCTGCCGAAGGCAGCACGGCTCAGGTAATCCAGTCCGATGCGACTAGCGAGGCCGGGGTCGTGGCCGCCTTCGACGCGGCCGAGGAGCTGGGGGACCTGCGCGTCGTCGTCCACTGTGTGGGCGGCTGGGACTACCCGAGGATCACCGACCTGACCGAGCAGCTCATTGACGACTCGCTGGCCCTCAACCTGGGCTCGGCATTGCTGGCGCTGCGTGAGTCCGCGCGACGTGTGGTCGACGGCGGGCGCGTGGTCCTCCTGTCGAGCGCCGCCGCACAGCTTGCGCCGGCCCGGCAGAGCACGTACGCCGCAGCCAAGGCAGGTCTTGAAGCGGCCGCGCGCGTGGCAGCCAAGGAGGTTGCTGCCCGCGGGATCACCGTGAATGTGGTGCGGCCCGGGGCCACGGACACCGAGGCCCCGGGCCGGGGTACCTCGCCCAAGGCCATCGAGGCGATGTCCGGCGCTAACGCCATGCGGCGACTCGGCACCCCTGATGACATCGCCGGCGCCGTGCTCATGCTGTGCGCTGCCGACTCCGGATGGGTCACAGGCGCTGTGATCGACGCGACAGGAGGACTGACATGACCGAGATGATCGCCCGCGAGCGGGCGCAAAAGCACGGCGACAGGCTGCCGAACAGGTGCGGGGTCGTGGGTGGTGGGCGCATGGGCGCCGGCATCGCCCACGCACTCCTGCTCGCCGGCTCCGAGGTCGACCTGGTGGAGCGAGATGAGGAATCGGCGGCGGCTGCCAGGCAGCGGGTGGAGCGTGCCGTCCTGGTCAGCGTCAAGCGGGGTCAGGTCGAGTATCCGGGCAAGGTGATGTCCCGGCTTCGCACGGTGCACCGTCACGGCGACCTCGCCGGAGTCAGGCTTGTGGTGGAAGCTGTTCCCGAGGATCTGGACCTGAAGCTGACGACGTTGCGCGCGATCGAGGACGTTGTTGCTCCCGACGCCGTCATAGCCTCCAACACGAGCAGCATCTCGCTGGACACCTTGTCTCAGGCGCTTGCCCGGCCGGAGCGACTGCTGGGGCTCCATTTCTTCAACCCCGTGCCCGCCAGCAAGCTGGTCGAGGTCATCATCGCCACCACCACGGCGTCGGATCTGCGCGAGCGGGCCGTGTCCTGGGTGGAGCAGCTGGGCAAGACACCGGTCGTCATCCGGGACGCCCCCGGCTTCGCCAGCAGCCGCCTCGGGGTCGCGCTCGGGCTGGAGGCGATCCGGATGGTCGAGGAAGGGGTCGCCTCGGCGCACGACATCGACGCCGCGATGACCCTCGGCTACGGCCACCCGACCGGACCGCTGCGGCTGACCGACATGGTCGGCTTGGACGTGCGTCTCGGGATTGCCCACTACCTGGAGCGGGAGCTGGGGCCGAGGTTCTCGCCACCGGACCTGATGGTGAGGCTGGTTGAGCAGGGCCATCTCGGCCGCAAGAGCGGTCGGGGCATTTATGACTGGACACAGGAGGAGGGCGCATGAGCGCCGACGTACTCGAGAGCTGGGTTGCGGGCCAATGGAAGGGCGGCGCCGGTGACGGCCAAGTCGTGCGGGATGCAGTGACCGGCGAGCATGTTGTGCACGTCACGAGCGCGGGCCTCGATCTGGCCGAGGTGGCTCGCTACGCGCGGCAGGTCGGCGGACCGACGCTGCGCGCCTTGGACTTCGCCGAGCGTGCCGCCGTGCTCAAGGAGGTCGCGGCCGCGCTCGAGGCCCGCAAGGAGGAGCTCTACGACCTGTCTGCGCGAGCAGGCTCGACGCGTGGCGACTGCGCAGTGGACATCGACGGTGGCATCGGCACGACCTTCGTCTACTCCAGCATCGGGCGCAAGGGGCTTCCCCAGGGGCCAGTGGTGGTGGAGGGCTCCCAGGAGCCGCTGGGCAAGGGTGGGACGTTCGCCGGCCAGCACGTGCTGACCTCGCCCCACGGACTGGCCCTGCAGGTCAACGCTTTCAACTTCCCCGTCTGGGGCATGCTGGAGAAACTGGCCCCTGCGCTCTTGGCAGGAGTCCCCACGGTGGTCAAGCCGGCCACTCAGACCTCCTACATCACGGCTCACGCGGTGAGCATCCTGGACGAGGCGGGAGTCCTGCCCGAGGGCGCCCTGCAGCTGATCTGCGGCTCGCTCGGCGACTTCTTCGACCTCCTGGGCGGCCAGGACCATGTCGGCTTCACGGGGTCGGCTGACACTGCGGCACTGCTGCGCGGCCACTCGGCCGTCACGTCCCGGTCGGTGCGCTTCAACGCCGAGGCCGACTCGCTGAACTGCTCGGTGCTCGGGCCGGACGCCGGCCCCGACAGTGCGGAGTTCGACTTGTTCGTCAAGGAGCTCGTTCGGGAGATGACAGTCAAGGCCGGACAGAAGTGCACCGCCATCCGGCGGGGCTTCGTGCCCGCCGCGCTTCTGGACGACGTCACCGCGGCAGCCGCCGACCGGCTCTCGAAGGTGGTTGTCGGCGCTCCGGGCGCCGACGGCGTCACCATGGGAGCGCTCGTCAGCACGGCCCAGCGGGACGACGTGCGCCGGGCAGTACGCACCCTCGCGTCCGCCGGCCGGATCGTCTATGGCGACCCCGACCGCGTGGAGGTCGTCGGCGCCGACGCCGAGGTGGGAGCGTTCCTCTCGCCAGTGCTGGTGCAGGTCACCGACGCCGGACGGTCCGAGCCGCACGAGGTTGAGGCGTTCGGGCCGGTCAGCACGCTGATGCCGTACACCGACACCGACGGGCTGCTCGCCCTGATCGCCCGCGGTGAGGGGTCCCTGGCCGGCTCGGTCGTCTCCCATGACCCCGGCTTTGTCCGCGACGTCATTCTCGGCGCCGCGCCCTTCCACGGACGCCTGCTGGTCCTTGACCGCGACAACGCAGGCGAGTCCACCGGTCACGGCATGCCCATGCCGCAGCTGGTCCATGGCGGCCCCGGACGAGCCGGCGGGGGACAGGAAGAGGGCGGCCTACGCGCCGTATACGGACACCTGCAGCGCACGGCACTCCAGGGGAGTCCGCAGCTGCTGAGCTTCGTTCTGAGCGAAGACCCAGGTTAGAAATAGTCGACAAAACCTTGGCAGAAACACAGAAGAAGTGTAGAACTTTGTCTAGCAACTGAAGTCCAACCACAGGAGAGCTGATGTCCACTGACGCCCGAACCGGACCCGCACCGCGCCCCACAGGACCACTCAGCACCATCGACTACAGCGAGCGCATCCCCAACAACGTCGACTTGGCCGGCGATCGGCGGCTGCAGCGCGCGCTCGAGGGCTGGCAGCCAAAGTTCCTGGACTGGTGGAAACAACTCGGCCCCGCGCTGCCGACCAAGGACGTGTACCTTCGCACGGCGACCGCCGTCGGTCGCGACGGCTGGGCACACTTCGACCACGTGCCGATGGAGCAGTACCGCTGGGGCATCTTCTTGGCCGAGCGCGATCCCGAGCGCAAGGTCACCTTCGGCAAGCACCGGGGTGAGCCGGTCTGGCAGGAGGTTCCGGGAGAGCACCGCGCCGACCTGTTACGTCTGATCGTGGTCCAGGGCGACACCGAGCCAGCATCCGTCGAGCAGCAGCGCGTCCTAGGTAGCAACGCGCCGAGCCTGTACGACCTGCGCAACCTCTTCCAGGTCAACGTGGAGGAGGGTCGCCACCTCTGGGCGATGGTCTATCTGCTGCACGCCTACTTCGGTCGGGAGGGTCGTGAGGAGGCCGAGCAGCTGCTCAAGCGCAACTCTGGCGACCTGGACAGCCCGCGCATCCTCGGTGCCTTCAACGAGGAGACCACTGACTGGCTGCAGTTCTTCATGTTCACCTACTTCACCGACCGCGACGGCAAGTACCAGCTCGGCACCCTCAAGGAGTCGGCCTTCGACCCGCTGGCTCGTACCTGCGAGTTCATGCTCAAGGAGGAGGCACACCACATGTTCGTCGGTACCACAGGAGTCCAGCGGACGGTGGAGCGCACCGCCGAACTCATGAGGGAGCAAGGCACTGCTGACATCTTCTCGCACGGAGGCATCCCCCTCACGGTGATCCAGAAGTACCTCAACTTCCAGTTCTCGGTTTCCATGGACCTGTTCGGTTCCGAGCAGTCGACCAACGCGGGCAACTACTACTCCTCGGGGCTCAAGGGCCGCTGGATGGAGACCCGTCGCAAGGATGACCACGAGCTGCTCGAGGCCGAGCGCACCATGAATGTCGTCGAGGGCGACAAGATCGGCCAGAGGACCGTCCCGATGCTCAGCGCGCTCAACCTCGACCTGCGAGACGAGTACGCCGCGGACTGCGCCAACGGCGTCCGCCGCTGGAACCAGGCACTGGAGGACGCCGGGCTCCAGGAGCGCCTCTTTCTGCCACACGAGGGCTTCAACCGGGCCGTCGGTACCTACTCGAGCCACCACCTCAGCCCTGAAGGTGAGGTGCTCGATGAGGCGACCTGGCAAGCGCGCAAGTCCGACTGGCTGCCCAGCGACCAGGACCGCGAGTCGGTCGCCAAGCTGATGGTGCCCGAGTACGAGGCGGGCAAGTTCGCCAGCTGGATCGCCCCGCCGCAGGCCGGCATCAACGAGCAGCCCGTCGAGTTCGACTACGTGCACCTCAAGGCGGAGGCGCTCGCCTGAGCAGGCCCAGACCCATGATGACCGGGTTCGGATCAGTACTGGTGGTCCTCGATGTTGACGTGGCCGCCGCTGTCCTCATGGCCGGGGCCAAGGAGTCCGAAGGAAGGGGTCGGTCTGCGGCCGGGGCGGCGGGTCGTGCAGGTGCCGCATGGTTCGCGACCCCACCCCGCTCGTGCAGCGCGCTGTCGCTGCCGCGACAGCCGCGACTGGTCAACCAGTCGCGGACCTCTCTCCTGTCGGATGGGTTGCGCGGACGGTGTGGCACACGCAGTTGGTCCCTCGCGTACTGGCCTCAGGCCCGAGGTTGTCCAGGATGAAACCTCCACAGATCGGGCGAGGTGAGCGTCCCCGAGTCTGCGGCCGTGGGCGCGCTGCGCACGTCGATGTCGGCGGGGCCAGCGCGCCGGTCAGCTGCGCTGGCCTGCCTCGTCGTCCATGCGCTCCCACTGCGCTTGTGCCGTGCGGTGCCAGCGGTCGTGGCGGTCATGGAACGTCGCCGCTGCGCGCGGACCCGGCCAGTCGTGGTCAAGGAGCTCGCTGGGCAGATCAGGGTCCAGGAACGGGAACCAGCGCCATTTCTGGACAAGGTTCACCTGGTTGACGAACGCGTCCCGCGCGGTCGGGGCTCTGAGACGCTCGAACTGGTTGATGAAGGCCAGGTATCGCTTCTCAACATCGTTGAGATCCCATGCCGCGGACATCAGCTTGGCGGGGTCGCCGGCGGTGGTGGCGGTACCGGTCCAGGCGAAGGCTCGTTCGCGCAGGCCCAGGTCCTCGATCACGGCGCGGACCTCGTCCTCCTTGCTGGCATCGGGAACCACCCACAGTCCGGGCGACGGCGACCCTAGACCCAGCCAGGTGAGCCTGGTGCGCAGTCGATGGCGGAGCTGTCGTTGACTCTCCGGAACCCCCACGGTCAGCACGAGCCAACGGCCATCCCATGGGCGAGGCTGACGCATGAAGCCGTAGATGCGCTCGGTGCCTTCGCGCAGGAGCTGGTCACCGGTGCCGGTCAGCTCCCAGCGGACCCGTCGGCCGTGCCGGGTCGAGGACATCAGACCCTCGCCGGCGACCCGGGACAACGCCTGACGGGCCGACTTCTCCTCGATCCCGAGAGTGCCGAAGGCTTCGACCAGCGTGCCCGTCCAGACCTCGCCGCAGCCGGGAAGGACGAACTCCCCAAGGATCGTGAGCAGCAACGAGCGCGCGCTGGGGGAGCCTGACTCGCGCTGACGGCCGGTCGCCTCGGCCGTCCAGGCGGGCACGGGTTCCTTGGTGGGCGCGTTCAGCACCACGATGCCCTCCCGTCCTGGTCATCTCCTGGGCTCAGAATTGTCTCAGTCCGTGGAGTGTTTCTTCGGGATTTGCACACGCGCGAGTCCCGGGCTGAAAGTAAATGCTACAAATACTTGACGAAACACACAAGTTTCGTCGAGTATTTGATGAAGCCGCCATTCCATCCGACCTGCTGAGAGGTGTGACATGTCTGTCGCTGCCGACGTGACCCAGAGCCTTGCCGACGAGGACGTCCAGCCGGCACCTGCCGCGCCCCCAGCCGTCAGCTTCTTCACGTCCCCGGACCGCTACCGCCACTGGCGCTTGGACGTCGACGGCGAGGTGGCCACGGCGACCTTGACCGTCGACGAGAACGGCGCCCTGGTGGCCGGCTACGAGCTGAAGATGAACTCGTACGACCTTGGCGTCGACATCGAGCTCTACGACTTGGTCCAGCGCCTGCGGTTCGAGCACCCGGGCGTGAAGTCGGTTGTGATGACCGGCGGTCTGGAGCGCATGTTCTGCGCTGGCGCGAACATTCGCATGCTCGCTCAGTCCTCACACGGTTGGAAGGTCAACTTCTGCAAGTTCACCAACGAGACTCGCAACGGCATCGAGGACGCCACGGCCCATTCCGGCCAGACGTGGATTGCCGCGCTCAACGGCACTGCTGCCGGCGGTGGCTATGAGCTCGCCCTGGCGTGCGACCAGATCGTCCTGATCGACGACGGCTCGTCCGCCGTCTCGCTACCCGAGGTACCGCTGCTCGGTGTGCTGCCTGGTACTGGTGGTCTGACGCGTGTCGTCGACAAGCGGTTCGTCCGCAAGGACCGGGCGGACCTGTTCGCCACCAAGTCTGAGGGCTACCGGGGCACCACGGCGGTGGAATGGGGCCTGGTCGACGCGACTTTCCCGCGCCACGCGTTCGCGAAGGAGGTCAAGCGGCGCGCCACCGATGCCGCGGCCACGTCGAAGCGGCCGGCCAGCGCACAGGGCGTGCAGCTGACCCCGCTGGTCCGCGAGGTCTCCGGCGACGAGATCACCTACCCGTATGTCACCGCGAAGATCGACCGCGCGGGTCGCCGCGCCGACATCACCGTGCAGGGCCCGAGCCAGGCTCCGCCCGCCGACGCTGCCGCGGTGCTGGCCCAAGGCGTGGACTACTGGCCGATGGCCCTGACCCGCGCACTGGACGACCTGATCCTTCACCTGCGCACCAACGAGCTCGAGATCGGCAGCTGGGTGCTGCGAACCGCCGGTAACGCCGACCAGGTGCTCGCCTTTGACGCCCAGCTCGCAGAGCTGTCCGACGACTGGTTCGTCGCTGAGGTGCACCACTACTACAAGCGGACGCTCAAACGTCTGGACGTCACCAGCCGAAGCCTGTTCGCCGTCATCGAGCCGGGCAGCTGCTTCGCCGGCCTTCTGTTGGAGCTGGCCCTGGCTGCGGACCGTCAGTACATGCTCGAGGGCGTGTACGAGGACGTCGCCCCGGACGCCGACCCCGCCACCATCGTGGCGACCGCCTCCAACGACGGCGCTCTCCCGATGGGCAATGACCTCTCCCGGCTGCAGTCCCGCTTCTGGGGCCACGACGAGAACATCGATGCCGCCCGCGTCCGGTTCGGCGAGAAGCTCGACGCTGCAGCAGCCGTCGAGCTCGGCCTGGTCACGATGGCCCTGGATGACATCGACTTCCAGGACGAGCTGCGCATCGTCCTGGAGGAGCGCGCCTCCCTGTCGCCGGACGCCCTGACCGGCATGGAGGCCAACCACCGATTCGTCGGCCCCGAGACCATGGAGACCAAGATCTTCGGCCGGCTCACGGCCTGGCAGAACTGGATCTTCCTCCGGCCCAACGCCTCCGGCCCGGACGGTGCCCTGCGACGTTTCGGCACGGGTCGCAAAGGCGAGTACGACCGCAAGCGGGTCTGACATGGCGCCAGCCTTCAATGCTGCGACGTGGCTGGTGGACCGCCATGTGGAGGAGGGTCGGGGCGACCGCACCGCGGTTCGCGGGTCCTCTCGCACCCTGACCTATGCCGAGCTGGCACAGCTGAGCGGCGACGTCGCCTCGTCCCTGCGCCAACTCGGGCTGCGCCGGGACGACCGGGTCGTCTTCCTGATGTCCGACGACGTCGAGCTGCTGAGCGCCATCCTGGGGGCGTTCCGTGCTGGCGTCGTCGCTGTGCCTGTGTCCACGATGCTCGCCGCGCACGAGGTCGGCAAGATCATTGCCGACTCCGGCGCCCGGGTCGTCTTCGCGACCCATGAGTACGTGGAGGCGGTCTCCGCGGCCATCGACCTGGCCCCGGAGGTGGAGCACTTCGTGCTCGCGGGCGCGGACGCCCTACCGGTTCTGTCGGCTGTGCCAGCGAGGTCGTGGGACGACTTCATCGCCCTCGGGCGTGGTGGCACGAACCAGGACCGCACGGTGGCGGCAACCGACGAGGACGCCTGGGCGCTCTGGCTCTACACGTCGGGCACCACGGGTTCGCCCAAGGGCGCGATGCACCGGCATGCCAACATCCGCCACGTCTGCCAGACCTACGGCGACCAGGTGCTGGGCATCACTGCTCAGGACTCCTGCTTCTCGATCGCCAAGCTGTTCTTCGCCTACGGCATCGGTAACTCGGCGTTCTTCCCCCTATCGGTCGGCGCGACCACCGTGCTCGAGCCGCGGCGCCCCGCACCCGCGGTGGTGCGCGAGCGGATGGAGCAGGACCGCCCAACCCTGTTCTTCGGCGTGCCGACGTTCTACGCCGCCCTGCTCCACAGCGATATTGGCGATGACACATTCGCGTCGGTGCGCCTGGCGACGTCGGCCGGCGAGCCGCTGCCGGCTCCGCTGCAACGTCGCTTCACTGAGCGGTTCGGCGTCCAGATCATCGACGGCATCGGGTCCACGGAGGCCCTGCACATCTTCTTGTCCAACCGCCCCGACGACATCCGCCCGGGCACGACCGGTATCGCGGTGCCTGGCTACGAGCTGGAGCTGCGCGACGCCGAGGCTGAGCTCGTGCCCCGAGGGCAGCCGGGGACCCTGCACGTCCGCGGCGAGTCCATCGCCCTGGGCTACTGGCGCCGAACCGCGGCCTCCCGGCAGGTCTTCGTCGGGCAGTGGTTGAACACCGGCGACACTTATGTGGAGAACGAGGATGGCTCCTACGCCTGCCTGGGCCGA
>Ga0209484_10000023_pt1 | contig 32591 bp, 30 predicted proteins | sample NGEPer16B_FD_185493 | JGI IMG/M metagenome (GOLD analysis project Ga0209484, IMG submission 185493) | Arctic peat soil microbial communities from the Barrow Environmental Observatory site, Barrow, Alaska, USA - NGEE Permafrost159B-16B... | ecosystem: Environmental > Terrestrial > Soil >... | reverse complement strand
TTTCAAATCTTGTGTTGCACCTGTCTTTGCCAGGATCAAATGGTCACAATGAACCGTTGACGGGACAGAAACCATACTTTTTCCGGCCTGCATAAATTGAAGCAACGCCATTTGAGCAGTTGCATCCTGCATCGCAACACGATCGGGGTCGAAATTTACGTACGAAACACCTTTTTCAAAAGGAAACTCCGGTAAATCGCCCGAAAGGTGGGAATAAAGGATTTTTTCGGTCAAGGTTACAGGTCTGCCAAGCAGTTTTCGTAATTTATTAACTCGTTCAGGCATTTGCGAATAGACCTTACGAATCATTTCAATGTCATAAGCCATACAGATTTATTTTAAAATGATGAAATTCATACAATGTTAGCTATTTATGCTGAAATTTGGCATAAAAATTTCCTGTAACTATTAACACATTAATTGAAAGTTAGTTTTAAATTAGCGGAATAATTGTTGCTGATCAATCCCATAATTACCATGATTTGGATTAAACCTTTGGTTATAGAAAATATAAAGATCGCATTTCAGTCAATCCGGGGAAACCTGGTACGGTCTGTTTTGACGATCTTAATCATTGCTATAGGAATAGCTGCCCTTGTTGGTATCTTGACAGCCATCGATTCGATTAAAAATTCAATCACAGCCGAATTTACGCGTTTGGGTGCCAATACATTCAGTATTCAAAGCCGGAGTTTACGGGTACAGATCGGGAATAAGCGTTACAGGTCAAAGAATTACAGTTACATCAGCTATTTTCAGGCGCGTGAATTCCGCGAACGATATAAATTCCCTGCTATTGCTTCCATATCTGTTAATGCCACAGGTACTGCAACAGTGAAATACGAATCGAAAAAGAGCAATCCAAATATTTCGGTTCGAGGGATCGATGAAAATTTTCTTCAAACAGCCGGTTATGAGGTTGAATCGGGAAGGGGCCTTACTTTTCAGGAGTCGTTTGAAGGAACCAATGTGGCCCTTGTGGGTTCTGCATTGATTGCAAAAATATTTCCAAAAGATGTCGATCCGCTTGGGAAAAGTATTTCGGTGGGAAGCGGGAGGTACCAGATTGTAGGTGTGCTAAAGAAGAAAGGAAGTGGATTTGGAGATTCCGGTGATCAGATTGTATTACTTCCATTTACCAATGTGAGGCAGTATTTCCCACGTCCCCAGATGAATTTCAGGATTAATGTGATGCCAAAATCTGCCCAGTTTCTCGATGGTGCGATTGGGGAAGCGGAAGCTACATTTAGGAATATCCGGGGTCTGAATATTACGGATGATTCCGATTTTAATATTGAAAAGAGCGACAACCTGGTAAATGTATTGCTCGACAATATCAAATATGTTACCCTTGCCGCAACGATTATCGGCTTTATTACGCTGATGGGTGCTGCGATTGGACTCATGAACATTCTGCTGGTAACAGTAGCTGAACGAACGCGTGAAATTGGCATTCACAAAGCAATGGGGGCCACTTCCCATTCCATCAAGCAACAATTTCTGATCGAATCAATCGTCATCGGGCAATTGGGCGGATTCCTTGGAATCGTATTGGGGATTCTGGCTGGTAATGGTGTGTCTGCTTTGATCGGCAGTTCCTTTATTGTTCCTTGGGAATGGATGCTGGGGGGCGTTGTTTTATGCCTGATCGTGAGCCTTGCTTCTGGTGTTCTGCCTGCCATAAAAGCTTCAAAACTCGATCCTATTGAGGCGTTGCGGTATGAATAAAAGGAATGATTTTGAAATACGCCTGAGAGGACGAAATGACTAAATTAGTTGTATTTAAAAATATTGCTGTCATTTGCGGGATTCTTCTAATAATTGGACTTTTTGTAACATTTAATGAGCCAAATAAGAAAAATTTATTTGAATTAATTTACCATACAATTGGACTGACTACGTTCACCTTTGCTTATCTTAGTTATAAAAAGGAAATAATACTTATTGGATTGATGTTGTATTTAGTTTCTTATAATATCAAACTTTTAATGAATCCGATATTGCCAATAAGTGACATCAATGTTCTTCCATCTCATTTGAATTTGATTGGTCTCGGAATTCAGTCAATCAGTTTTGTATGTTTACTAATAGGATTATCAAGTGTTTTTGAGATTAAATTTTTATCAACGAGATTTTTAATTGATTGGAAGCCTACGATTTTGATTGTCCTCCTCTTTACAGCACTAATTCAGATTGTCGCAAGATTTATTTGAGAGATGCCCAATATTTTCGATTCCACCGTAGAGATGAAACATCCCACCGCGGAGGTGCGTCATCCTATTGTGGAGATAGGAAATCTTAACCCTGGAGGTGCGTTAGCCTATCGTGGAGATTGGTAATCCTACCTGGAGGTGCGTCATCCTATCGCGGAGATAGGTAATCCTTCCATTGAGGTGCGTTATCCTATCTTGGAGATAGGAAATCCATCCATGGAGGTGCGTCATCCGATCATGGAAATAGGTAATCCTACCCTGGAGGTGCGTTAGCCTTTCGTGGAGGTGGACAAATGGAGAGTGGAAATCAAATTGTGTAATTATTACTAACTTCGTTTAACCACATATCCTTTCTTTATGAGTAGAAAACTAATAAAGCCCAAACTGCCATGACAACTAATGATATCAGAATAAACCAACTCCTTGCCAAACTTGAAATTTTACTGGAAAGGCAGGAAAACTTCTCAAAGGATATCAATGAATTGTCAGAAGAGATCTACCGGCTAAAATACGCACAGGCAGAAGAGCCGATTGACGAATGGCAGGAAGCGGAGACCAACCCACCTGTAACTTTCGCAGCAGCTGAAACGGAAAAAGAATCGGTGGCACCAAATTATCAGGCATCCCCTGAACAAACATCCGTAGAACCACCCCGATACTTTTCTCCTGTACCAGATGATGTTCCGGAAGTAAAATCCAACCTGGAAAAATTCATTGGCGAAAATCTCATTAATAAAATAGGGATCATTATTACAGTTATAGGGGTTGCAATTGGGGCGAAGTACTCCATAGATCATCAGTTAATCAGTCCTTTGACACGGATTATTCTGGGTTACTTAATGGGATTGGGATTACTCGGGATTGGAATCAAACTGAAGAAAAACTACGAAAACTACAGCGCCGTACTTGTTAGCGGTGCCATCGCAATCATGTATTTTATTACCTATGCCGCCTACAGCTTTTATGATTTGATCCCCCAAACATTTGCGTTCATATTGATGGTTGTTTTCACTGCATTTACAGTAGTTGCAGCAATCAATTACAACAAGCAGGTGATTGCGCATATTGGAATGGTAGGTGCTTATGCGGTTCCATTTTTATTGAGTAACGAATCTGGCAGGGTAGAGATATTATTCAGTTACATGGCGATCATTAATATAGGGATTCTGATAATAGCGGTTAAGAAATATTGGAAACCAATTTATTATTTTTCATTTATTCTCACCTGGCTTATCTTCTTTTCGTGGCATTCTTCAAAATATCAGGTAAGTGAACATTTTGGAATAGCCCTGACTTTCATATTCATTTTCTTTGCGACTTTCTATGTGATTTTTCTTGCGTACAAACTGCTTCAAAAAGAGGAGTTCGATGTCGAAGATATATTTCTGCTGCTGGCTAATTCATTTATATTTTATGGGTTAGGTTATTCCATCCTGAAAACGAACGAAACAGGAGAATCGTTATTAGGATTGTTTACCCTGTGCAATGCGGTTTTACATTTCATTGTCAGCGTGGTAATTTACCGTCAGAAACTTGCTGACAGAAACCTGTTTTATCTTGTGAGCGGACTGGTTTTAGTTTTTATTACAATAGCCATACCAGTACAATTGGACGGTAATTGGGTGATCTTATTATGGGCCAGTGAAGCGGCTTTGCTTTTCTGGATTGGAAGAACAAAAAATGTTTATTTCTATGAGCAACTTTCGTATGTCTTAATGATACTGGCTTTTATCAGTATTGGTCATGACTGGTCAACCGTTTACAGTTTATACGATCCTAAACAACCTGAAACACGAATTTTACCGCTGTTCAATATTAATTTCCTGACTTCTTTATTATTCATCATTTCTTTTGGATTCATAAATATCCTGAATCGTAACCCTAGGTTTCGCACTACTTTAACTTCAAGGCAAGGATTATCAGAAATTGTCTCTTATCTGATTCCGGCTATTTTCCTGGTTGTTCTTTATTCTTCTTTATGGATAGAAATATCAACCTATTGGAACCAGTTATACATTGATTCTGTAAAAGAGATGAATCATGAAGGTGCTAATTACCTGGATCGTTTTCAGAATGATGATTTATTGAATTTTAAAACTATTTGGATCCTTAATTATTCCCTTTTATTTATGTATCTTCTTTCTTTGGCAAACGTTAAAAAGCTGAGGAATCGTGAACTGGGATATATTAACCTTGGGTTTAGCACGCTTGGGTTGCTGCTATTTCTTGTATTAGGATTGTATTCTTTGGGTGTGCTCCGCGAAAGCTATTTAAATCATACAATATCTGATCCTTATCTGAGGAGTGGTTTTAATATCGGAATACGGTATATCTCCTTTGCTTTTGTAGGGTTCGTGTTATTTTCAATTTATAAACAGATTCAACAGGATTTTATTAAAACGGATTCCTTTGATTTGACGGAGGTTTTTGATATCCTGCTTTATTCCTGCATTATATGGATTGCAAGCAGTGAGTTGATTACATGGATGGATATTACAAAGTCCGCACAATCCTACAAACTTGGTTTGAGTATCCTATGGGGTGTGTATGCGTTGCTTTTAATCATGCTGGGTATTTGGAAGAATAAAAAGCATCTTCGGATGGGAGCCATTGGCCTGTTTGCGGTGACGCTTATAAAACTATTTTTCTACGATATTTCGCAACTCGATACGATTTCAAAAACGATTGTATTTGTTGCATTGGGAATTCTCCTTTTGATCATCTCATTCCTTTATAACAAGTACAAGCATCTTATAATCGATGATAATGAGCGTCAAGGTTAGTTGTTTACAAATCCGGATGGTTTTTATTAAGAATGATATAACGGGCGTTAAATCTATAATTTTAAGAGAAATCCAAACTTATAGGCGAAATTTTCGTGTGCTGAACTGAATTGGTAGGGTCCATAGCGGTAATAGATACCAACGCCCCACGAAAGGTACGCCATTCGTAACAGGTTATTTACCTCAAAGCCTGATTCATAAAATCCTTTCCGGTAATCCTGCATATTGAATTGCATCAGTTGCTGATCGTTCATCTGTCCGAATCCGATGTTTTGTGCAAAGATGATAGCCGGTTTCTTTTGGAAGGTTTCGGGAAACATCCAGGTGCTGAAATCGTGCCGAAGATGGAGGGCGGTGTAATTTGCAGCCGCGAATTCGTTCAATTGCATTGTTCCAAACGAATAGGGAGCGGCCAGCGAAAAAATTCCGGCAAAACTACCGTAGCCATTAAATAATTCGATAATTGGTGTATCCCGGGAAGTTGTGCCACCACGAATCATGATGGTTGTTTTACCGATTTTAGAGAAGGGAAGCTCAAATTTACCTTTTAACTCAAGTTTTGTATACTGATATTCGCCATCTAAAATTGAAAGGCCTTGAATCAGGGTTAAAAAGAAGTCAGCCCTTGGAGCCTCAATTTCATTCATATGACCCTCCTCCATCTGAAGTTTTATGCCGGGAGAATACCTCAATTGCAAACCTGTGCGCGTAAGGCTGATCGGGTTGAACGCATGCCTTAACAAAAACTCCGTATTTTGTCGCGCGCTGTTTTCCGAAATGTCTCCGAACAGGTAGATATTCAGATCATTGAAAGGACGTAATTCCAATCCTGTTGAATACCGCTTTGTTGCAAACATATTTTTAATAAGCAGATTGCGGTAACTTTCTGGGTTGAGCAGTGATTTAGTCTCTAGAAATTCGGGGCCACCAAATTCGAGATTCATATCTCTGTAGCCCAGGTGAATCTTCAGATCTGATTTGCCGGTAGGGTAGATGTTAATCCACTCGCCGTGATGGATTGATTGATCCTTAAGTCCATAACTGATGTAGCCGCCAATGGTGAAGTGAGTTGATAACCTGCGGTTTGTCTCTCCCCCTAATCCCAGTTTAATTCCTTCAAACAGGTTATAGCCAAATATCTTGTTGTAATCGAGGTTGAAATAACCCAACGAGATCTTGCCTTCGGCCATTAACCTGATCATTTTCAACTGACGGTTTTGAATATCAGCGATCATTGCACTATCTGCTTTCAGCTGTAACAGCGAATCATTCTGATTGAGGGGCCTGAAGCCATAATTTCCGGCCGATAGGGCAGTGGCTGTTGGATCATAGTTTTTCGAAAGCTCTTCTGTGGCTTTAAAATCAACCGGACTTAGCAACGGGTTGATCTCCTGTTGATAAATATTGGTAATGCTCTCAGCAATAAAATGATTATTCTGATTCGAAGTGCCTTTTTTATTAAAATAGACGATTGTTTTTCTTTCGGAAGGTAACCAGAATTCCTTCAGTCGTTCGAAATTTTGATGGATGAAGAGCAGCGGTTCATCCGGAGCATATTGAGTCGACCTGGCACTTATCTGCTGAATTGTGAGTTCTTTTTTGTTGATTGCAACCGTTCCGGTAAATCCGTCGAATCGCTTATCCGCCTTTGGAAGAAAGGTAATTACACATAGGGTGTCACCTGAAATTGAAATCGAATCAGCTGAATGGTAGTCATAATTACCGGACGCTGCATTCGAGAATGGTGATAAAAAGCTTTTGTTTAAGATGTTGATGATGGATTGAAATAACGAGAGATCCACTAAATGATAGGCAAGAATTGCGTACGAGCCATCATCTTGTCCTTCAATCTTTGTAGAAAGATTCTCCGTTTGATTAAAATCGGGTTTCAGATGTTTTTGAGCAGTCAGGGACTCGGTTGAAAAAATATAATTGGTATTATTTTGATTGATCGGGCTTTCAGTTGATTCGAGGCGCTCCGTGAATGGTAATAAATTAGTTTTAATCCGAAAACGGTGATAGGTGATAGCGCTGTAACTATTGAATGAGGAAGGATTTTGATCTTGTGAGTGTTGCAGCGCTATTTTCAGGATCGATTCTGCAGGTTGATGCCTGACCGTATCTGATAGTTGTCTGCTGACCGCAAAACAAGTTCCAGACATCCACAAAATTGTAATAATGACAATCAGGCTACTCTTCAGTTTCGTCCAGTTCATTCAGCGTCCCGATAAGTTGTTGTCGGTATTTCCCGTATAAGGAGTTGAATCCTTTATGAAAAATGTAAAAAATCAAGGCGATTAGCGTAGCCATAACCAACAGAATCAGGAATCCCGCCATGATCAGCCGGGTATTGCTCATAGTTTCGAGACCCGACATCGATTTGATTCCTTTCCAAACTCCCATTATGAATCCGGCACTTTCGGCGCACGAAAAGACGATCAGTGCCAGGTAAAACTCTCTCTTAAATGTATCGAGAAGCTTAACAACTTTTCTTAAAGCTACCGGCATATTGTCGGCGGCCAGATTTTTGATTTTTAATTTTTGATACCGGTAAAAGAAGAGAATAAACGTTAGCATGATGATACAGTTAACAATTACCCCAATCAATTTGATGAAAAGTGGAGTAGGAATATGCTGTTCATTCAGGTAGGACGGGAAAATCCAGTCGTATGGAAGGTATTGATCCGCAATTGTGAGCAACAAAAATATTCCCAACAGCCAGAATCCTGTTCTGACGTTTCGTTCGAGCTTGGAGAGTATCCCGGAACCTCTTCTTTGAACCATTTGCCGGATCTCATCAGTATTTACCAAATGGTTCTGATCCTTCGCCGCTGAAACTTTTCCCCAGGCCTTTTTGAGTTCGTCCAGTTCCATTTAGATTTTTCCTTTAATTAGAGATTCCAGTTTCTTCTTAATTCTATTCATCTTCACCCGTACATAATTTTGCGTAATCCCGGTTATTTCGGCGATCTCCTCGTACGATTTATCTTCGAGATAAAGAAGGATTATCGACTTCTCAATTCCGGTAAGCTGACCGATAGCTGTGTGAAGCAGCGTTATATTTTCTTCGAGTTCGTAATCGTATTCATCATCGGAAATGGATGGGATATCTCTGACAAATAGCGCATTTGCTGTTTTGCGGCTTCCCCTTTTAAAGGCCGTAATAGCCGTATTGATGGCCACACGGTACATCCATGTCGAAAATTTTGATTGCTCTTTGAAAGTACCATACGATTTCCAGAGTTGGATCAATATTTCCTGAAAAAGGTCTTTCCGGTCATCCACATTGTCACAATAAATTCTTGTAACCTTATGGATGATCCCTTGATTGACCGTAATATTCCGAAGAAATTCCTCTTTCACACGTTTATTAGTAAGGGTTAATAATAAATCATTACAGAGAATATCCAGTTTTGTGCAGTAAGGAAGAAATTGAAAAGAGAGGAGGTTTCGAAAAATAACGCTTTCGTCACACTTTCTCTCCCTCATTCCTTCATTTACAGCTACTTTGAAGTCATCTTCAAAAGACTTATTTCCTCTTCTGTTAGATAACGCCATCTTCCGCGCGGAAGGTCTTTCTTGGTTAATCCGCAAAAATAAACCCTGTCGAGTTTATCTACTTTATATCCAAGATGCTCGAAGATCCTGCGTACAATTTTATTTTTTCCTGAGTGAATCTCAATTCCTACTTCTTTCTTATTATCCTCGCTCACATAACTTACCGAATCGGCTACAACGAAACCGTCTTCAAGGTTAACCCCGTCGACAATTTCCTGAAGATGATTCTTAGAAACAGCGCGATCAAGAAATACATGGTAGATTTTTTTACGGTTGTATTTGGGGTGCGTCAACCGTTTTGTCATATCACCGTCGTTTGTGAAAAGCAAAAGTCCGGTTGTACTTTTATCTAATCGGCCTACAGGATAAACTCTTTCGGTACAGGCATTTGCAATAAGTTCCATTACTGTTTTATCTGCATGTGGATCTTCAAGTGTGGTGACATATCCCTTTGGTTTATTCAATAATACATATACTTTTTTCTCGGCCGAGATGACCTTGCCATTGAAACTTACCACTTCGCCAGGTAAAACCTGGTGTCCCATTTCGGAAACGATTTTTCCGTTAATGGTAACACATCCGGTCGCAATAAAGGTATCAGCCTCGCGGCGCGAACAAAGTCCGGCATTCGCGATGTATCGGTTCAGACGCATCGATCCTGGTTCTCTTTTTGCCTGGGATGTTCTTTGTGTTGTCGACCTTTTTACAGCGTTAAATTCGTTGCTGAGGTTTTGTTTTCCAAATTTGCCACGCAAAACTTACCAGTTTCATTCACATATTGGTCCGATTCGGCTCCTTCGAATTTGCGTTCCGGGCGTTTCTCGATAACATTTCGGCGGAAGACATCTGATGTCCGTTCTTTTCCAAACCGGCCGCTTCCCGATGTGCCGGGCTTTGATCCTGAAGTTGTCTTTAATACTTTCTTTTTCCCGTCTCTTTTTCCGCCTGTTAATTCCCTTGAATCTGGCCTGCTTCCGAAAGGTTTTCTGCCCTGGTCGTTTGAGGTGGACTCACCTTTTGCTACGCGGGGTCTTGTTCCCGGCTCTCGTTTCCCGACGGTACGCTTGTCAGGGCGTTCCTGTCCTCTTTCTCTTCTAATGATCATTTCTTAATTCGTTGACTTATTATTAATTCGGGTGCAAATGTCGGAAAAAATTCCCGAAAATGAACTAATATTTTTTATATGCGTAATAATCCTTTGAAAAATTAACCCGAATTAACAACTTTGCAGAACTAAAATCTAAAAATTGCACAGAATATGGCGCTCATAAAATCAATATCAGGAATTCGTGGTACAATTGGAGGAAAACCGGGCGAAGGTCTGAGCCCTTTGGACCTTGTGAAATTTACGGCTGCTTACCTCACATGGGTTAAGGAGAGTAAAAAAAGCGGACAAAAGTTGAAAATAGTGGTTGGACGCGATGCCCGGATTTCGGGTGAAATGGTCAATGCAGTTGTTACCGGCACTTTGATCGGGATGGGCGCTGATGTGATTAATATCGGACTGGCTTCGACTCCGACAACGGAACTTGCGGTTGTTGCTGAAGAGGCAGACGGTGGAATTATTCTTACAGCCAGTCATAATCCTAAACAGTGGAATGCGCTGAAATTACTCAACGAAAACGGGGAGTTTTTGAATGATATAGAGGGAAAAAAGGTGCTTGCGATTGCCGAAAACGAAAGTTTTATTTTTGCGGAGGTAGACGATCTTGGTCATGAACAAATGAAGGATTACACCGCCTACCATATTCAGCATGTGCTTGATCTTGAACTAGTGAGTGTGGAAGCAATCAAAAAAGCGCAATTCAGTGTTGCTGTCGATGCTGTCAATTCAGTTGGTGGAATAATCGTTCCCCAACTTCTTAAAGCACTTGGCGTTTCAAAAATTGTGGAGATTAATTGTGAATCGAATGGACATTTTGCCCATACTCCGGAACCAATTCCTGAAAACCTTGTCGGGACAGCCGCTAGTGTCTGTGAAAATAACGTAGATGTGTGTTTTGTTGTCGATCCTGATGTGGATCGTTTGGCAATCATTAACGAGGATGGAACCATGTTTAACGAAGAATATACGCTTGTAGCAGTAGCAGACTATGTGTTGTCGCATACCAGGGGAAATACAGTATCAAACCTGTCATCATCGAGAGCACTGCGCGACATTACTGAATTGCATGGCGGAACTTATACTCCGTCAGCCGTCGGTGAGGTGAATGTAACCACGATGATGAAAGAGACCAATGCAGTTATTGGTGGAGAAGGGAATGGAGGCGTGATTTACCCGACAAGTCATTACGGACGCGATTCGATGGTGGGAATCGGACTTTTTCTCTCGCATTTGGCCAATTCCGGATTAAAATGCTCGGAACTTCGTGCAACCTACCCAAACTATTTTATTTCGAAAAATAAGATAGAGCTCACGCCGGAAATTGATGTAGATGATATCCTGTTGAAGATTAAAAATAAATACAGGAATGAGCAGGTGAATGATATTGATGGTGTACGGATCGATTTTGACAAGGAATGGGTTCATTTGCGGAAGTCGAATACCGAGCCGATTATCCGGATATATTCAGAGAGTAAGACGTTGGATCGGTCAAATAAACTGGCAGGGGATATAATTGCAGCGATCCGGGAAATCGCCGGGATTTAAGTACTCATTAAAAATGTTAAGTATTTGTTAAGTGTTGTGAAATTCTTTTTTTATCGTGACAAACAGTCTAAATTTGCTTGATTTTTTCAATCATTAATAGTTTTTGTTTTCAAAAGAACATAATTCGATCATTTATGAAAGTTACAGTAGTAGGGGCAGGAAACGTAGGAGCGACATGTGCTGATGTATTGGCCTATCGCGAAGTTGTGAATGAGGTAGTCTTACTGGATATCAAAGAAGGTGTAGCCGAAGGCAAAGCGCTTGATATTTTACAGAAAGCCCCTATTAATGGATACGATACCCGTACGGTGGGAGTAACCAATGATTATTCAAGGACCGCAGGTTCTGATGTTGTTGTGATAACGTCGGGATTACCGCGTAAACCGGGGATGAGCCGCGATGATTTGATCGGAATCAATGCAGGTATTGTAAAGTCTGTAACTGAGAATGTAGTAAAGTATTCGCCTGATGCGATAATCATCATCGTTTCCAATCCATTGGATGTAATGACTTACCAGGCGCATATAGCATCCAAATTACCACGTACCAAAGTAATGGGGATGGCAGGAATTTTGGATACCGCCCGTTACCGCGCATTCCTGTCTCAGGCATTAAATATTTCACAGAAAGAGATCCAGGCGATGCTATTAGGGGGTCATGGAGACTCAATGGTACCATTAACCCGCTATACAACAGTAGGAGGTATTCCTGTAACAGAATTGCTTGATGCGGATATCTTAAATGCGATTGTTGAACGTACCAAAGCAGGCGGCGGCGAACTGGTTAAACTGATGGGGACTTCTGCATGGTATGCCCCAGGAGCTGCCGCAGCGCAGATGGTGGAAGCGATCGTTAAGGATCAGCGCCGTATCTTCCCTATATGTGTTCAATTGAAGGGGGAATATGGCATCGATAATTGCTACCTTGGAGTTCCGGTTGTTCTGGGCAGGAATGGTATCGAAAGAATCGTTGAATTGAAACTGAACGATACTGAGATGGCAATGATGAAATCGAGCGAAGCACAGGTACGCGAAGTGATGAATGTACTGGAAGAATTGAACAAGAAATAATTGTATATTATATATTGCGGGGAAAAGGGGCCATGTGTCCCTTTTTTTTGGCTTGTAACCTTAAATAATGAAGGAAATCAGTTTTGAGATTGTTGAACTTGAGTCAAATACCTGGCATCCGCTGGTAAAGGCCGAATTTCCGGGCCTTGAAGATTACTGGTGGGTGATCGATACGGGAGCATCGAAAAGTGTTTTTGATGTGACGCTGACGGGTTATTATGCTTCGGATGAGAATGATTCGGTGATGGCTACGGGTTTGGGCAAAGAGGTTGTTGAGACCAGTTCAGGTACCATTGCTGAACTTCAAATAGGCGATTTCAGTTTCGGACCGCTTAAAGTTGCCCTGGTTAATTTCGAGCATATCAATGACGAATACGCGAAATTTTCGGATAAAAAGATCATCGGATTAATCGGATGCGACTTTCTCTACTCCCGAAAAGCAATCCTCAATTTTGAGCAGGCAAAGTTATTCCTGATTGTCTGAGGGGCAAAGGCTATCGGGTGATTGGTCGGTCTTTTGTTTCTTCGTTGGGAAGCCATAACATTTCCAGGAGGCTAAATTCAGTAGTTGAAATTCATAAGGAATTATCATTTATAGCTTGTTATTAATGCCTGATGGTTTTTTGGGTTGCTGTAATTGTTAATTTTGTAGTTGACGGATTCGGGAAGATCCGCAATATTTGGCGGATGACGGTCTTGAAAGTAGACGTGATCATGATGTTGGTTGGATCTGGGTAAAATTCAGGACTGGTCCTCTGGCAATCTGGTAGAAATACAATAATGGTTATACGAAACCAATAAATAGATCATCTAATTAAATTTTAAAAAATGGAAGGGAAGGAACGCATTTATTTGGCATTTAAGTTCTTTATGGTGTTGATTTACATGGCGCTGGGTGTGATGATATTGTTTTTCGATACATTTCCGCTATCAATCAGCAAAACTGGGAGAACCTTTATTGGAATTGTTTTTTTGGTATATGGTGTCTATAGGACTTATACTATCTATAAAGCATTCACAGCGAAAAGTGACGAAGAAGAGTAGTTGATTGTCAATGGCATTGATCAGAATGATGTAAATTCACGAGATGTTTAAAACCCAATTGGGGAATATATGATAAGAATCCGAAAAATATCCAATCCGTATCTCGAAGTTAATATACGGAAAATGGAAAAGGTGAAGGAGATTATCAAAAGCCAGATTCCGCTTCTAGCCGATGAGAAGATCGAAGAGATCCAAAACCAGATGATCGATCCGCTTAAATATAAATACCAGACGACACTTTTTATTGCCGAAGACATCAACGATGCCGTCAGGGGTTTTGCCTTGATGCTGTACATGTCGGACCTGGGATTCTGCTTTCTTGATTACATCGCGGTTTCGCAGGAAAAGACTTCATCAGGGTTAGGTGGTGCATTGTACGAAAGGGTAAGGGAAGAAGCCGAATCGCTGGATGCTTTTGGGATTCTCTTCGAATGTTTGCCCGACGACCCTGAACTTTGTGGTGACGATGAGTTGCTCTTAAAGCAGAATCAGCAGCGGCTTGCTTTTTATGAACGCTTCGGAGCCAGGCCCATCGCGAATACAAGCTACGAAACAACCGTCGATCCGGAGGATGACTCTCCGCCTTACCTCGTTTTTGACGGACTCAGCAAACGCAACAGTATCCCAAATGCGAGGGCACGCGAAATTGTAAAGGCTATTCTTGACCGCAAATATGGTGACTATTGCCCCAAGCCATATATTAAAATGGTGATCGATAGTATTCAGGATGACCCGGTTGTTCTGCGGGCGCCCAAGTACACGCGAAAGAAGGATCTCCGCCTTTACAAGAAACCGCTCAACGAAAAGAATAAGATTGTATTGATTGTAAATGACAAACACATTATTCATCATATCAAGGAAAGGGGTTATGTGGAATCGCCCGTTCGGGTAAAGAGTATTCAGAAGGAACTCGATAAATCGGGACTTTTTCGGTATGGGAAGGCGAGGGAATATCCCGATAAATTTATTCTGGAGGTTCATGACCGTCATTATTTTAACTTCTTCAAGAAAGTATGCCAAAATCTGCCGAAGGGTAAGTCGGTCTATCCATATGTATTTCCAATTCGGAATCCGGCAAGGCCACCAAAAGATTTGTCGGTAAGAGCAGGATATTATTGCTTCGATACCTTTACACCGCTTAATCAGAATGCCTATCTGGCAGCTCGGGGAGGCGTTAATTGTACGTTAACCGCCACCGATGAGATCATTGCTGGTCGTAAGATCGCTTACGTGTTGACCCGGCCACCGGGGCATCATACCGAAAGATCGGTATTTGGAGGGTTCTGCTATTTTAACAATTGTGCGATCGCGGCGACCCGGTTTAGCAAATTAGGGAAAGTGGCCATCCTGGATATCGATTTTCACCATGGTAATGGACAGCAACAGATCTTCTACCAGCGCAACGATGTATTAACGATCTCAATTCATGGTCATCCCTCGTTTGCTTATCCCTATTTTAGTGGGTTTGTTGATGAAAAAGGGGCGGAATCAGGTCTCGGATTCAATGTGAACTTTCCTTTACCCGAGAAGATATCCTTCGAATATTATACAAAGACACTTGGCAAAGCACTGAAACTGATACAAGATTTCAAGCCAGACTATTTAGTGGTTGCATTAGGACTCGATACTGCCAAGGGCGATCCTACAGGGACATGGGATTTCACGCAGAATAGCTTTCTCGCAACTGGGACACTCATTGGAGACTTAAAAATTCCGTCGCTGATTGTGCAGGAGGGTGGTTACAAAAGTCAATCACTGGGTTTGAATGCACGGGCATTTTTCACCGGATTTCACCATGCATTCAGCAGTAAATGAAAAGTGACAGGGTGAATGTTCAGGTCATGAATATTCACCCTGTCACTGTATTTACGCATCCTGTGAATGCAACAATTTTTCGATGTCTTTCAATTTGCCAAACAGAACGATTAGGTCACCTGACTGCAGTCGCTGATTAGCGGAGGGCAAACCAAGTGATTTTTTCTTTAGCTGCACTTGCCCAAATATCGATTTTGATTCTTCGGTTTTGATGATCGTAAGAACCAGCAGCGAATGTGTGTTCGTAAAATCAACTTCACTCAACAACATTCCATCGTACCGGTCTGGAAGTCGTGCCTCAATAATTTTGTAATCGTCGGTTACATCAAAGGAATTGCTAAGGCCCGAAAACAGGATGCTATCGGCAAACCGCGAAGCGGCATCATATTCAGGCTGAAGGATCAGCTCGACGCCAAGTGCTTCGATTACTTTGTGATGCAGCGGGTTTATGGCCCGGCTCACAATCTTTTTGACGCCTGCCTGTTTTAACAGCGCCGTCACCATGATTGATGCCCCAAAGTCTTCTCCGATTGCTACAATGGCATAGTCACACTCTTTTAACGGAAGTGTTGAAAGTGCCTGTTCGCTGGTGCTGTCAAGACAAATGGTCTGGGTGATCACGTCTTTAAAAATTTCAACCTTTTCCTTTGTTTCGTCAATGCCGATCACTTCATGCCCCATTGAAGTGAGCCTGACTGCAAGTGATGAACCAAAATTACCGAGGCCAATAACGATGAATTTCATATTTTGTGATTTAATTAATCATTACATCTTCAGAAGGATAACTATATTCGAAGTTTCGCATTCGCCTGAACAGACCTACAAGGATTGTGAGTGTCCCGACACGCCCGAGGAACATCGTAACAATCAGTACCCATTTCCCTGCCAACGATAACTGTGAAGTAATCCCCAGTGACAAACCTACCGTACTGAAAGCCGAAATCACTTCAAAGATAATTTTAGTGAGATCTAAATTAGCATCCGTAATTGTGAGCATCAGTACAGACAATCCAATGACGAGGAACGACAGGAAAATCACCGAAAAGGCCCTTCTTCCGGATTCGTTGGTCAGTTCGCGACCAAATATCTCCGTTCGGTCTTTCCCTTTTGACATGCTGACAAAATTAAGGAATGCCACAGCAAAGGTGGTGGTTTTGATCCCCCCTCCCGTTGAAGCGGGCGAAGCACCAATCCACATCAGGAAGAAATAGACCAAAATGGTCCCGGGTGCCAGCATAGACATATCAACCGTATTAAACCCTGCTGTTCTTGCGGTAACGGATCCGAAAAATGCACCTGCCACTTTCCCCCCCAACGAAAGTCCTTTGAGGGAATGATCGTATTCCGAAATCATAAAAAAGACAAATCCGCCTGCCAGCAGAATCAGCGTGGTGATCATTACCAGACGTGTATTTGCATTGATTATATTGGGGGTGTGAATATATTTGCTGTTGGTGGCGATTTGATTGTATTTGTTTCTAATGAAATGGTTTAAGAGGCGGTAATAATTGAAGACAATTGGAAATCCCAGCCCCCCCAAAACAATTAATGTTCCAATGATGTAATGAAGGTTATAATTATTCCTGAAATCAGGATCGTAAAGGTTTCCCGAAAGCGTGGAAAAACCGGCATTGCAAAAGGCTGAAATCGAGTGAAAAACCGAGAAGCCGAGAACGGAAAAACTCCCTTTAAATAAAGATGGATCGAGGGTTGAATATATAATCAAAGCTCCGATTGCCTCAATGGAGAACGTGAGCGCAATGATCTTCAAAAGTGTATTAAATATTTCACCCAGCTTTTCTTCGTTTATCAGATCTTTTAACAGAAATTCGTTGCCAAAACTTGCTCCGCCTCTAAAGAAATAACCAAAAAAGCTGGTGAATGTCATGATCCCCAGTCCGCCTATCTGTATAAGAATGATGATGAAGGTCTGCCCCAGCGGGGTAAAATAGGTGGCTGTATCAACAACGATCAGGCCGGTAACACAAACGGCGCTTGTCGAAGTAAAGAAGGCATCTGTAAACCCGATTCCGGTATAGGTCGCATTGGGCAACAGTAACAGTCCCATTCCTAAAAGAATGATAAAAATGAAACTGAATGCAAAAAGGAGTCCGGGATTCGTATTGCGGTTATTAAAGTTGAGTGAACTGGTGGAGATTTCAACTACCAGGGAAAGGATTATTATTGTATGGACAGCGAGACTGCGATTAAGAAAATGGTGAAGTCTTGTCTGCGACCAATCAATACCTGAATAACCCATCCGGGCATCAAGAATCAATAGAAGAATGGGCACGATTGCCAGTTCAGCAATCCGGAACTTGAGCTGACCATCCTGCCATTTTTTGATGTACGCCCCGGCCAGGGCGCTTACGGCAATTATCCAAAGGATTAAATTGAATAAATGCTGGATGACAAGCAGTTCAGCCGGTACATGCGTGTACCCGATGTGATAGATAAAGAAGAGGAACCCTGCAAAAGCAGCCAGAATTCCGATCGCATCCAAAAAACCCATGAACTGCTTGCGCTTACGGTTGAAAAAATCAATAATCCTGATTATCCTGATCCTTGAAAGCATGAAATCTTTGAATGATATAAGTTTAATATACAAAGTAAGCGATAATTTTCGCAACAAGGCATGATGAAGAATGTAGAGACAAGGCATGCTTTGTCTCTACACCCCCAATGCAATGCAAGTATAATTATCAAAAAAAATATAAGCGTACTTGTTTTAAATCAAAAAGTTTTTTCATATTTTTAGTGTTGCCTTAATAACCTGCTGGATTTTAGCCTTGATAGCTTAAACTAAACCTTGATCATCATCAAAAAATCCATATAAAATAAGGAAAGTTATAGGTGCCGAATTCTTTTTTCTGTGTATTGATAAAGTATCCCGAATTGATTTGAAATGGTTGTTTTACGCCGAAAAATAAATGCGATATTACATGGAACGACTAAATCTAACGAATAACCTGCCTGGCTGCAACTTTAAATGGTGCCCGGGCTTCTGTTTCCCGAAAGCTTCCGGCTATTGGCAGGAAGTTTTCGGGAACATCTGAAGGCCTCCTGCAAATTGCAGGAAACTTTCGGTATCATCCCAATGTCCCCCTGCAATCTGCAGGAAGGTTTCGGTATCTCACCAAAGTCCCCCGCATGCTACAGGAAGATCTCGGTATCATCTCAATGTTCCCCTGCACGCTGCAGGAAGGTCTCGGTATCGCATGAATGTCTCCTGCAATGTGCAGGAAGGTTTCGGTATTATCTGAAGATGCTACTGCAAACTGCGGTGAGGTTCCGTGATTACCTGGTTACATCTTTTTTGAAGAATTTAATTTGACTTAAATATAGTTTCTTATTTTTCTAACCGTTTAAAACTTAATCAGAATGATTAACGCAATTGAATTGGCAAAACTCCGTCATGGTGAGTTTCTGCAATTTGTTACCAATTTTTCGGAACTGGTTGAAAACAACAACCCTTCCGAACTGAATGTGCTGAAACAGCACAATGATTTCAAAGTCGCCATCAGCATTTTTGAACCACTTTTTAAGAAGGAACGTGTGAATGCCATCACGCAGCAGCTGATACTGTTGGATGAACGCCGTGATAAAGCATTCACCGGTGTGAACGCAGTAATCAATGGTTATCTTTATCACTTTGATGCAGCAATTGCACATGCAGCAAAACTGCTGGCCGATAGCCTGCAAATCTTTGGATCAGGGATCGTACGGCAAAACTACACGGCGGAAAGTGCAACAATCAGAAAAATTGTCACTAATTGGGAATCAAAACCTGCACTCATCGAGGCACTTGTTTTATTGGGTTTAATCAATTGGAAAGATGAACTGAAATTGGCCAACCAAACCTTCGATCTCAAATACCTCGAACGTATTGATGATATTGGTAATGAAGCCTCCGATAGGCTCAAGGAGAAAAGAGTGGAAACGATGGTTGTTTATTATGAACTGAAAAAATACCTCGATGCCAACGCTGTGCTTCATAACACACCGGCTTACGAAAAAACGATCAGCAAGCTTAATGTTCTGATAGAAATGAATAACAATCTGCTGAACGGAAGGCTAAAGGACCCCGATGTCAAACCTGCGCCAGCTGTGAATTAAGCGCGTGTGAAGCCTTCATGAAAAGTGAGGGCTTCACTGTTTTCCAAACAACAGATCATTAAGGATTCCAAAAAGTTTTTTTCAATTCCGGATATTTAAAAGAGTTCGGCTGATATCGCTGAATGTAAATATTATTGAAAAGAAAAGTTCCCTTGCTGACAATTTTAAATACCATACTTTCCATAACTATATGAACTAAATGAAATATTCATTTGTTATTGATTCAATAAAGATTTATATAAAATGCCGCAAGATTATATACCTGTTTTAATTCAGACGTTTGTAGTACTCGGGTTTGTAATTACCACAATGGTTCTGACCCATTTTCTTGGTCCAAAAAGATCTTCACGTGCCAAACTTGAAAATTTTGAGTGTGGTATCGAAGGAATGGGGAATGCCCGGAGTCCGTTCTCGGTTAAATATTTCCTGATCGCGATTCTGTTTGTCCTATTCGACGTGGAGGTTATATTTATGTATCCCTGGGCGGTCAACTTTAAAGAACTTGGTAAAGAAGGTTTTCTCGATATGCTATTATTTATGATCCTTCTTCTTGCGGGTTTTATTTATATCATTCTGAAAGGCGCTTTAAAATGGGATAAGCGTTAATGTGTGTTATAAATACTTATAATCATGTCTGAAAATCAAAAACAAATAGATAAGCCATCTGTAGCCGAGCCACCCGAAGGTGTTTCCGGTCAGGGATTTTTTGCCACCTCGTTCGAAAAAGCGGTTGGGCTGGCACGAAAAAATTCCCTGTGGCCATTGCCATTTGCCACCTCCTGTTGCGGCATCGAATTTATGGCAACGATGGGAGCTCATTACGACCTTGCACGGTTTGGTTCAGAGCGGTTAAGCTTTTCGCCCCGGCAAAGCGATCTGCTGATGGTGATGGGAACCGTTGCGAAGAAAATGGGACCGGTATTGCGTGAAGTCTACATACAAATGGCAGAACCTAAATGGGTGATTGCTGTTGGTGCATGTGCCTCCAGCGGAGGTATTTTCGATACTTACAGCGTTATGCAAGGTATTGACCGCGTAATCCCTGTCGATGTTTATGTTCCGGGTTGTCCACCTCGTCCTGAACAGATTATTGACGGTCTTATGAAAATACAGGAATTGGCCGGTAATGAATCGCTCAGGCGGAGACATTCGCAGGAATATGAAGATTTAATGAAAAAATACGAAATTGAATAACGTGAAGAAGGGCCTTGATTCACCCAAAATAGTTGTGCGAATAGTTCGAACCATATAAAATATAATTTAGTGTTCCCAATCATTCCAGAAAGAAACCAGTTAGTTGTTACGAAGCTTATTGACCAGTTCGGTGAAGCCATCGAAAGTCATGAACTTTTAAAAGACATGCTTTGCATTACGGTTCCGAAAGAAGTTATTCACGAGGTATTACTTTTCCTTCGCGATGAAAAGGAGATGCAATTCAACTTTTTAACGACGTTGTGCGGGATGCATTATCCTGAAAAAGAACAGCTCGGCGTTGTGTATCACCTGCATAGTTTCGTGAACAACCACAGGATCAGGATCAAAACATCGACCGATATTAAAAACCCTGTAATCGCCACGGCAACTACAATCTGGCCTGCAGCCAACTGGATGGAGCGTGAAACGTACGATTTCTACGGTATCCTTTTCGAAGGTCATCCGAACCTGGTACGTATCCTGAATATGGATGATATGACAGACTTCCCGATGCGAAAAGAGTTCCCGCTCGAAGACCAGACCCGCGAGGATAAAGATGATTCGATGTTTGGCAGATAGTTATGAATTGCCACGGGTTTTAACCCGTGGATTAGATACAAGAATACAGTTTTACAGATATACCCTAAATGGCAATAGACCTTGATACTGATTATTGGGACAAAGATGTAGTCAGATCGGAAGAACCGAAAGAGTACAATACACTGAATGTCGGCCCCACACATCCGGCAACACATGGCGTATTCCAGAATGTGATGCTGATGGACGGCGAGTTTATTGTAAGTACTGAACAGACAATCGGCTATATACACCGTGCTTTCGAGAAAATTGCGGAACGCAGGCCTTTTTACCAGATCACCCCGCTAACCGACAGATTGAATTACTGTTCATCCCCGATCAATAACATGGGGTGGCATATGACTGTTGAAAAATTATTGGGGATCGAAACACCAAAACGCGTCGATTACCTTCGCATTGTAATTATGGAGCTTGCCCGGATTGCCGATCACATCATCTGCAACAGCGTAATTGGTGTCGACAGTGGTGCGCTGACCGGGTTCACCTATATTTTTCAGGACAGGGAATATATTTACGAGATCTATGAAGAGATCTGCGGGGCGCGGCTCACCACGAATATGGGGAGAATTGGAGGGTTCGAACGCAATTTCAGCGACAAAGCCTGGACGAAAATCCGCCATTTCCTGAAAACATTTCCTGCACATCTTAAAGAATTCGAGACGCTGCTTGCCAGGAACCGTATTTTTATGGATCGAACAATCAATGTCGGTCCTTTCCCTGCCGACCGTGCGCTTGCCTATGGATTTACGGGTCCGAACCTGCGTGCCTGTGGTGTCGATTATGATGTCAGGGTGATGAATCCCTACTGTTCTTACGAAGAGTTCGACTTTATTGTCCCGATCGGCCAGAATGGCGATACATACGACCGGTTCATGGTCCGGCAGGAAGAGATGAAACAAAGTATGCACATCATTGAGCAGGCAATTGCCAAACTCGATAAGATGGAGGATAAAGAGACCTATTATGCCAGCGATCCGCGCTTTGTGCTTCCTCCCAAAGAGAAAGTATACAACAACATGGAGGCACTGATCTGGCATTTCAAGATTGTGATGGGCGAAACCGATATTCCTGTAGGTGAAGTTTACCATTGTGTTGAAGCAGCGAATGGAGAACTTGGCTTTTACCTTGTGAGTGATGGTGGACGCACCCCTTCGAGACTTCATTTCCGCCGCCCGTGTTTTATCTTTTACCAGGCCTATCCCGAAATGGTAAAAGGGAACATGTTGTCCGATGCGATCCTCACAATGAGTTCAATGAATGTAATAGCGGGTGAATTGGATGCATAACGGACTAAAAATGAAAGAGTAAATTTGATAATGTGACAATTGACTGCGTCGAACTTCGTTTCGGCAATGATAACAAGAAAGACTTTTGAAAAAATAAGGTCAACATTGTAAGATTACCCTGAAGGGGTAAAATATGAATAACCCCAGGTAAGGAGGTACGACGCAACCCGGGGCTGGAAAGAGTTTACATGATAAAGGCGCATCTGCAAAGGCCAATTGAAAAGCCTGGGATCTATGCGCCGCAAGTTGAAGTTTCGCTGTTCATGATAGCTAAAACTGATTTAATAGAAGTTAAAGGAAAAAGAATTAAAGACAAATGGAGGATAAGAATAACATAACAGCATTTAATACCGAGACGCTGGCACTTGTAAACCAGATTATCAAACGATATCCGGAGGGAAGGCAAAAATCGGCCTTGCTGCCGGTATTACATATTGCCCAATCGGAAAATAACGGCTGGCTTAGTTCCGAAGTAATGGACTACGTCGCCACATTGCTCGATATTCAGCCCATCGAAGTTTACGAGGTTGCCTCGTTTTATTCGATGTTCAATTTACAGCCTGTGGGGAATTGCGTCATCGAAGTTTGCCAGACCGGGCCTTGCTGGCTAAAAGGTGCTGAAGAAATCGTGGCACATTACGAAAAACGACTTGGAATTAAAGTTGGTGAAACAACCGCTGATGGCAAGTTCACACTCAAAACCGTTGAATGTCTTGCCGCCTGTGGAAATGCGCCAGTGCTCCAGGTCGGAACCGAATATCACGAGCATCTTACAATACAAAAAGCGGATCAGTTGCTTGATAAATGGCAGGCTGAAAATAAAATTTCGCATACAAATCCTTACCTGTGACGATGTCAAAACAGATATTACTAAATAATATTGAAGTACCCGGTCTTGCCAGTTTTGATGTTTACAGGCAATTGGGAGGATATTCAGCGGTTGAAAAAGCATTAAAAGACTTTACCCCCGACCAGGTAACAGATGAAGTAAAGAAATCGGGACTGCGGGGACGTGGTGGGGCAGGTTTCCCTGCTGGAATGAAATGGGGCTTCATTGACAAGAAAAATCCAACCCGGTACTTTGTCTGCAATTTCGACGAAAGTGAACCCGGAACTTTTAAAGACAGGTTCCTCGGCCAGATGAATCCACACCAACTTATAGAAGGGATGATACTTGGCTCGTATGCACTGGGTGCCCGGTCATCGTACATCTACATCCGGGGCGAGTTGTTTTATGTGTTGAAAATTTTGGAAAAGGCCATTGATGAAGCCTATCGTAATGGCTTTCTGGGCGAAAACATCAGGGGAAGTGGTTACTCACTCGACCTGTATGTTCATCCCGGTGCAGGTGCTTATATCTGCGGTGAAGAAACAGCATTGCTTGAATCGCTTGAAGGAAAACGTGGAAATCCGCGCATCAAACCGCCATTCTCTGCAGTTGTCGGGTTATACGGCTGTCCGACGGTTGTAAATAATGTTGAAACAATAGCCGCACTGCCCTGGATCATAAATAACGGAGGTGAAACCTATGCCGCCATCGGCATTGGAAACAGCAAAGGGACCAAACTTATTTCGGCATGTGGACATATTAACAAACCTGGTGTTTACGAAATTGAACTTGGATTGCCGGTTGAAGAGTTTATCTACAGTGATGAATATTGTGGTGGCATCCGGAATGGCAATAAACTGAAAGCGGTAGTTGCCGGTGGTTCATCCGTCCCGATTCTTCCAGCCAGTCTGATTCTTAAAACAGCAGCAGGCGAACCCCGGTTGATGAGCTACGAATCTTTGGCAGATGGCGGTTTTGTAACCGGAACGATGCTTGGCTCCGGTGGATTTATTGTGATGGACGATACAACCTGCATCGTTAAAAACCTTTTGACCTTTTCGCGGTTTTATCATCATGAATCGTGCGGACAATGTAGCCCCTGCCGCGAAGGAACCGGTTGGATTGAAAAGATATTAACCAGGATTGAGAATGGCCGCGGAACAATGAAAGACATTGACCTGTTGGTAAACATTGCAAGACATGTTGAAGGAAATACGATTTGCCCGCTTGGCGATGCTGCGGCCTGGCCGGTTGCGAGTGCCATCCGTCATTTCCGTGAAGAATTTGAAGAACACGTAAAACTGCAAAGATGTCCCTTATCAAAGTAACCATCGATAATATTGAGGTTGAAGTAGAAGCCGGTACAACCATTCTGAATGCTGCCCGGCAAATTGGAGGCAGCGTGGTTCCGCCTGCGATGTGTTATTATTCGAAACTCGAAGGCAGTGGCGGGTATTGCCGGACCTGCCTCGTAAAAGTAGCGCAAGGTTCAGCCAAAGACCCTCGTCCGATGCCCAAACTGGTACCTTCGTGCCGGACGCTGGTTCAGGAGGGAATGGTTGTGCAGAATACGACCTCACCCGAGGTAATGGAAAACAGGGCGGCGATTACTGAATTTTTGTTGATTAACCATCCGCTTGATTGTCCGGTTTGTGACCAGGCAGGTGAATGTCACCTGCAGGATCTCTCATATGCACACGGACTTGAAGAGACGCAGACCGTTGAAGAGCGCCGCACATTTGAACCTATTGACATTGGTGATAAAATCAAACTTAACATGAACCGGTGCATCCTTTGTTACCGTTGTGTGAAGGTTGCCGATCAGATTACCGATCACCGTGTGCATGGCGTATTGGGTCGTGGCGACCATTCCGAAATAAGCACCCATATTCTGAAAGCAATTGACAACGATTTTTCCGGAAATATGATTGATGTTTGTCCCGTAGGCGCGTTGACAGACAAAACGTTCAGATTCAAAAGTCGTGTTTGGTTTACAAAACCTTTCGATGCGCACCGCGAATGCTCAAAATGCAGCGGCAAGACAGCCATCTGGATGAAAGGAGATGAGATACTTCGTGTGACAGGAAGAAAAGATAAATATGGTGAAGTGGAAGAATTTATCTGCAATGATTGCAGGTTTGAACACAAGGAACTAAAAGACTGGGTTGTCGAAGGTCCCCGGACGATTGAACGACATTCGGTCATCTCTCAAAACCTTTACCAGAAATAACAATTTGATATGGATTGGACATTACTGATATATAAGACCGTTTTTCTGTTCCTGATTTTACTTGTCACTCTTTTGGTGGCTATGTATTCTACCTATGGTGAAAGAAAGGTGGCTGCCTTTATGCAGGATCGTCGTGGTCCTAACCGCGCAGGCCCTTTCGGATTGTTACAGCCATTAGCAGATGGTCTTAAGATGTTTATGAAAGAAGAGATCATTCCGCTCACTGCAAACAGGTACCTTTTTATACTTGGCCCTTCAATCGCGATGACCACAGCTTTACTTACGGGTGTTGTAATACCATGGGGGGCGTCGATAACAATTGGCGGACGTGAATTCTCGATGCAGATAGCTGATCTGAACATTGGTATCCTCTATGTTTTTGCGATGGTATCTATTGGCGTTTATGGCATTATGATCGGAGGTTGGGCATCGAATAATAAATACGCGCTGTACGGGGCCATCAGGGCGGCTTCGCAGATGATCAGTTACGAGCTTGCGATGGGAATGTCGATCGTCGCGCTTGTTATTACAACCGGATCGCTTAGCTTACATGAAATTGTCGAGCAACAGCACGGCATGCACTGGAATATCTTCTACCAGCCTTTGGGTTTCCTGATCTTTTTAACGTGTGCCTTTGCTGAAACGAACCGCGCTCCTTTCGATTTACCCGAATGCGAAACGGAATTGATTGGCGGATACCATACCGAATATAGTTCGATGAAACTGGGCTTTTACCTGTTTGCTGAATACATTAACATGTTCATTTCATCAGCAGTCATTGCTACATTGTATTTTGGCGGGTATAACATGCCTTTTATTGATCAGATAGGGCTCGCTCCGAATATTGTTACGATCCTTGGAACGATCTTTTTCTTCCTGAAGATTTTTGGTTTTATCTTCCTGTTCATGTGGATACGGTGGACGCTTCCACGTTTTCGTTACGACCAGCTGATGAACCTTGGATGGAAAGGATTGATCCCATTATCGATCTTCAATATCCTTGCGACAGGAGTTTATTATTACTTCACGGAACTAAAATAACCCGAAATTACCATGAAAGCATTAACGAACAGATCAAAAGTGGTTTCGGATAAAAAGATGACATTCATCGAATGGATCTATATTCCAGCTATCCTGAAAGGAATGTCCATCACACTAAGGCATTTTTTTAAAAAGAAGACTACAATCAGTTATCCCGAGCAAAAACGCGAATTCAGCCAGGTCTATCGCGGACAGCATGTTTTAAAACGTGATGATGAAGGACGCGAACGATGTACAGCCTGCGGTTTGTGTGCGGTGGCATGTCCGGCCGAGGCCATTACGATGGTCGCTGCCGAACGGAAACCAGGTGAAGAGCATTTGTACCGGGAAGAGAAATATGCTTCCATTTACGAAATCAATATGTTGCGCTGCATTTTCTGCGGCGATTGCGAAGAAGCCTGTCCTAAGGAAGCGATCTTCCTTACAGACCGTATTGTTGCGTCTGAATATAAACGTGCACCGTTTGTATATGGGAAAGATCTATTAGTCGAACCATTGGACCTAAATCTGAGGATTGATGTCTCGGCAAGACAAACTGAAAGTTTGCTTAAGTTCAAACAGAACAAACGTTTCGCTCATAACAAATAACCATTGACAATCCAGTAACTTTAATCAAAAAATATGGTCTTCTTATTCTACATGCTTTCGGCAATCATGATCATCAGTGCATTGTTAATTGTTTTCAACAGGAATCCGATTAATAATGTGATTTTTCTGATCGTTTGTTTCATTGCGATGGCCGGGCACTATATATTATTAAATGCTCAGTTTCTTGCGGTCGTGCATATCATTGTTTACACGGGTGCGATCATGGTATTGTTCCTGTTTGTTATCATGCTGCTGAACCTCAACAAGGCGATCATTCCCCATAAATCACGTGCAACAAGAATTTTAGCAGTGATAACCGGAGGGATATTCTTTCTGGTTTTGATCGCTGCAACCCGTCAGACCATTGAAATACATCCACGGTATCCCTTTACAAGTGATATTGGATTGGTAAAGGAAGTAGGAAAAACCTTGTTTCATGAGTTCCTGTTGCCTTTTGAAATGTCATCGGCATTGTTTATTTCGGCAATGGTAGGTGCAATTATGTTTGGAAAGAAAGACGTTTAGGAGTTATAAGTTTAAAGTTATAAATTATGAAAGAAGTATCATCTGCCATTCAACTTATCCCACTCGATCACTATATCATGTTGAGCGTAGCGCTTTTCAGTATTGGTTTGATGGGAGTTTTGTTCAGGCGAAATATAATTGTTATCCTTATGTGTCTTGAACTGATGTTCAACTCCGTAAACCTTCTGATTACGGCGTTTTCTGCTTATCATTCTGATCCGTCAGGACAGATTTTTGTCTTTTTTATCATGATTGTGGCTGCTGCTGAAGTTGCTGTCGGACTTTCGATCGTTGTAATGATGAAACGCAATGTTGAATCGGTAGATGTTAACCTTTTGAACCGTTTAAGATGGTAGAACAAGTTCCTTATATCAATATCGCATGGCTTGTACCTGCTTTGCCCTTGTTAGGCTTTCTGATAACGGGGCTGGTTTACAGACGGTTAAAACATAACCAGGCTGGAATAATTGCCAGTATCATGGTTGTATTGTCGTTCCTTTTTTCGGCAGCCTTGTATTTCGTGCTACAGGCTTCAGGGAAGGATTCGGCAACGGTAACCCTTTTCAATTGGATTGCGATTAGGAATATGAACATCCCTTTTGCGCTGCTGATCGATCATTTGTCACTCACGATGATGTTAATTATCACCGGAGTCGGGGCACTCATTCATATTTATTCCATCGGATATATGCACGGCGACGATCGTGTTAATTCCTTCTTCGCCCAGATGAATTTATTTACTTTCAGTATGTTGCTATTGGTAATGGGTGCCAATTACCTCGTCCTTTTCATTGGATGGGAGGGCGTTGGTCTGTGCTCGTATCTGCTGATCGGTTTTTGGTTCAAGAATCCGGCTTTTAATTATGCGGCACGCAAGGCATTCGTGATGAATAGGATTGGTGATCTCGGTTTTATTCTTGGCATCATTCTTTTGTTCTTTACTTTTAAATCGGTCACATTTTCTGATGTTTTCTCCCAGGCTGCAACGCTACAACCGGGTGCGCCTGTCATCACCTTGATCACTTTATTTCTGCTGATTGGTGCGGTCGGTAAAAGTGCGCAAATACCTCTATTTACCTGGCTTCCCGATGCAATGGCAGGTCCAACTCCAGTTTCTGCCCTTATCCACGCTGCAACAATGGTAACTGCTGGTATTTACATGATTGCCCGTTCAAGTATCCTGTATAATCTTGCTCCCATCACCCTCAATATCATTATTGTAATTGGACTGGCAACTGCATTGATAGCGGCAATAATAGGTTTAAAGCAGAACGATATTAAAAAAGTGCTGGCCTACTCCACTGTTTCCCAGTTGGGATATATGTTTATCGCTTTGGGACTTGGTGCTTATTCGACAGCCGTATTTCATGTTACGACACATGCTTTTTTCAAAGCATTGCTGTTTCTTGGAGCCGGTAGTGTAATCCATGCAATGGGCGGCGAACAGGATATCCGCAAGATGGGCGGACTCAGGAAGAAGATGCCATTCACTTATTTCACATTTCTTGCGGCTACATTGGCAATCAGCGGAATTCCTCCGTTTTCAGGCTTCTTCAGCAAAGATCTTATCCTTAGTAAGGCCTTTGAGCAAAACATGATCGTCTATGTACTGGCGCTTGGCGGGGCATTGATAACCTGTTTTTATATGTTCCGGCTATTGTACCTTGTATTCTTTGGTGAACAGCGCCTTGCAGGTGCCCATCCGCACGAATCGCCAAGGGTTATGACAATTCCATTGGTCATATTGAGTGTTTTATCAGTTTTTGGCGGAGATTCGAACTTCACTACTTTCCTGCAAAGTGCCGTTTCTTCAAAAGTTGGGGAGCAAATCAGTCATTCAACCGAGATTGGATTGATTTTAATCTCATTAATGTTTTTGGGACTGGTTATTTGGTTTGCATACCGCACTTTTGTTAAGAAAGCGATTATACCTGCCGGGGATGATCAGCCAATGTCCTATTTCGGACGTTTGATCTATAACAAGTTCTACATCGACGAAATCTATATTGCTCTGTTTGAAAAGCCATTCGGATACCTTTCGGATTTCTTTTTCAATAAAGTTGAAAATACGGTTCTTGATCCGGTTGTGGATGGAGTGGGCACTGCTACTTCGAGGCTTGGAACCCTCGTACGAAGATTACAACCAGGCAATATGAGTTTCTACCTCTTTGCAATGGTCGCCGGAATCCTTTTATTCATTGTTTTCATCCTGATAATCTGAGACTATGATATTACTGATCATTCTATTAATACCCTTTATTACAGGTTTGTTGATCTTGCTGGTCAGAAATGCTTCAACTGTAAAATCTGCCGCATTGGTTGCTGCTCTTGCTAACCTGCTGATCACCTTATCGCTGTTTTTCGCTGGTTCTGCCTCCAATTATTCGGTGAACTGGATCGACTTCCTGGGTACAAAATTTGCCCTCGGATATGATGGCATCAGCCTGATCATGCTTTTGCTGACCAATCTGCTTTTCCCTTTTATTATTCTGGCCGGATTTAAACGCGAACAGCAGCAGGTTTCGGTTCTTTATGCACTGATACTGATTACACAGTCGGCGCTTATCGGTGTTTTCCTTGCGCAGAATGCTTTTCTGTTCTACGTATTCTGGGAACTGGCGTTGATTCCGGTTTATTTCATACTGCTTCTTTGGGGAGGCGAGGGCAGGAGGGCGATCACCTTCAAATTTTTCATTTATACGCTGACAGGTAGTTTATTCCTGTTGTTTGGGATCATCTATTTATACCATTTGACGCCTGGAGTGCATACAACCGATTTTTCGGCATTCAATATATTGAAGATTCCCTTTCACTCCCAAATATGGTTGTTCTGGATTCTTTTCGTCGCATTTGCAATTAAGATGCCGTTGTTCCCTTTTCATACCTGGCAGCCTTCGACATACACAATGGCTCCGATGCAAGGGGTGATGATCCTTGCCGGCGTAATGACAAAGATGGGGATTTATGGTGCTTTGCGGTTTCTTTTTCCGGTTGTTCCTCAAGGTGTTATGTACTGGCAAAATACAGTGATCGTTCTGAGTTTGATCGGCGTAATTTATGCGTCGGTAATTGCATTCAGGCAGACGGACCTAAAAAAACTGATCGCTTTTTCGTCGATGGCACATATTTCGCTGATGGTGGCTGCGATGTTTGTGTTGAATTACTATGCTTTACAAGGCCTGCTTATCCAGGCGCTTAGTCATGGTGTCACGATTGTTGCCCTTTTCTACTTGGTCAGTCTTATTGAAGAAAGAACCGGTACCCTCGAATTGCCACAGATGGGCGGAATAAAACTGAAGGCTCCGAATATGGCGATTCTATTGCTGTTGGTGGTTCTGGGATCAATTGCCCTTCCGCTGACCGCTGGTTTTGTCGGTGAGTTTTTAATGATAACCGGACTTTTCGAACAGTCTGTCTGGTTTGCTGCTTTTGGTGGAATGACAATGATTCTTGGTGCCATCTATATGTTGTATGCTTACCAGCGTGTGATGCTTGGAGATTTAAAGGCTGGCTTTGAAAAAATAACTGATATCAGGCCACTTGATTATCTGATCCTGGTCCCGTTGATTATTCTGATATTAGGACTTGGGATTTTCCCGCAGCCTTTCTTTAATGTCGTTGAAGAGGCGGTCAATGTCATGCAAAAACTATTAATACCTGTTAATGATGTTATTACTGCTTTAACACATTAAAATATCTTATTAGAAACATTTTGAATACCGTGAGCAAATGAGCGCATTAATTATTTTGACAGTTCTTGGAATCATCATCTTGTATGTCGGGTTGACTAAAAACAGTAAGTTATTGGCGCCCGTTGCAATTACAGGGCTGCTGGTAACGCTTTATCTTTCCTTTAAAGATTGGGGGCTTGGTTCGATGTATTTCCATGACATGATCATCTTCGATAATTTTTCGATTGCGTTCAATATCTCAATGATCATCATCACGATTCTTATATTCCTGTTTGGAATCGACTATTACAAGAAGATGGAGCAGCATGTTGCGGAACAATATGCACTGATGATCTTTGCGTTAACGGGTGCCTTCCTGATGACCTCTTTTTCAAACCTGATTATGCTTTTCCTGGGAATTGAAATTCTGTCAATTCCACTTTATATTCTGGCGGGGGGAAAGAAAGCCTCTTACCGGTCAAACGAAGCCTCTTTTAAGTATTTTATGCTGGGATCGTTTGCTACTGCTTTCTTTTTATTTGGAATAGCCCTGGTTTATGGCGCATCTGCTACCTTTTACCTGCCCGAAATCAAGATTTATCTTGCTCAATTCAATGGAAATTTACCTCCAATGGTGTTGCTAGGACTTCTTTTTATTTTAATCGGAGTTGCCTTTAAAGTTGCCGCTGCCCCGTTCCATTTTTGGGTCCCCGATGTTTACGAAGGTGCCCCTACACTTGTAACCGCTTTTATGGCGACGGTCGTCAAAACAGCTGGTTTTGCCGCATTTTATCGATTGCTGAGCATGGGATTGCTTCCATTGCCGGGGCCGCTCGAAAAGGCCTTATGGGTAATGACGGGCCTCTCTTTATTAATTGGTAATTTGGGTGCCTTAAGGCAAACGAACTTTAAAAGGTTGCTGGCTTATTCATCCATTGCTCACAGCGGCTTTATCATGCTGGCAATGCTTTCGCAGCACGAAGCATCGGCTTCGACGATTTTGTATTACACGTTTGTATATTCAATTGCTTCTGTGCCTTTATTTATAATATTCATTCTTGTGAAACGCGCCTCCATCGGACTTGAAACGCTGCATATTTTCCAGGGACTTTATAAGCAGAAACCATGGATTGCCGTATTCACAACACTCTTTCTGATGTCGCTTGCAGGAATTCCGCTTACAGCCGGATTCCTAGCAAAATACCAGGTATTTGTCCTTTCTATCGGCCAGGGATACCTCGCGATCTCTATTTTTGCCATCTTAATGGCTGTTACCGGGATCTATTATTATTTCTTCGTTGTTCGCGAAGTTTATACTGAGCCCGCAGAATCGAATCCGATCATTGTCAGTAAATTGAATGCTGCAATAATTTTTGTTTGT
>Ga0209484_10000019_pt1 | contig 34567 bp, 29 predicted proteins | sample NGEPer16B_FD_185493 | JGI IMG/M metagenome (GOLD analysis project Ga0209484, IMG submission 185493) | Arctic peat soil microbial communities from the Barrow Environmental Observatory site, Barrow, Alaska, USA - NGEE Permafrost159B-16B... | ecosystem: Environmental > Terrestrial > Soil >... | reverse complement strand
ACTCAATATCAAAAAAAATATATATCCGTTAAATAGTCGTATCATTATAGGATCATATTCCAGAATGAAATTTTTTGGGACGAGTATCTAATGCGTACTAACAGAGAGGAAAAATCATATGTGTTTTTCAGCCGAAGCAAGTTTTGCCGGAGGTGTTATCATTTCTGCCATTGGTGTTGCAACCATTAAGAAAGTGCATAAGCCTTCGCAGCTTATATTTGCCAGTATCCCGTTGTTTTTTGGGATTCAGCAATTTGCCGAAGGATTAGTATGGATTACAATCCCAAATCCTGACTACGTGAATGTCCTTAAGATTGCCACTTACGTGTTTTTAATAATGGCGGATTTCCTTTGGCCGATGATGATTCCGCTTGCAGTCTTATTTATGGAAGAGGATAAGAAACGAAAAAAGATATTGTGGGCACTTTTCATTGGAGGATTATCATTATCACTGTATTACGCTTTTTGTTTGATTTCTTTTAATATTTACCCACAAATTGAAGGTTATCATATTCTATATAAAACTGATTTTCCAAAATCATTGTCATTGATCGCCTTTGCCATCTACCTGATTGTTACAATCACACCGCTTTTTGTTTCAAGCATTAAGAGAACACATCTGTTAGGAGTATTAATGTTCCTATCCTGCCTGGTTACTGCAATATTCTTCAGGCAGTACCTCACTTCAGTCTGGTGCTTTTTCGCCGCCTTAATAAGTGGCGTCATCTACTGGATACTCAGGGATTCAAAAAGGGTATTCAATTTCAATAAACTAAATTTATTGAAAGCCGTTCAGATTAAATTACCTTAACAAGTTAAGCAAGCACACTGTTAAGTCTGTTAAATATCTGGTAATAAGAGGGCCTCGAATCGCATTCACCGAAGGCTTTGCAGCGTTGGTTACGAACATTGCCAGGTGAAGCAAAGCTTAAAGCCGAAATTGACTAGTGGTTATTTTGATACTAACATTTTAAACCCTCAATGTAATTGTCTAAAATATTAATCGTTTTTAGCTTCACCATCCTGATCACCTGATCAACTACACTAATTGGTATAGAAAAAAATCATAGTAATCGCAGTTGTAGTAATAAAAGCCGCCATAGGCAATGATATCAGAAACATCTGCCGCAAAGCAAGTTTCTCATTCAGAAATACTTTTTTCAGATTCCGCAGGCTGAACCAGAGCCCCGTCAGCACTAGTCCCGATTGAAGCCAAGGTACAAGTCGAGGTACAAACTGGTGCCAGGGAATATTGGAAGTACCAAAGAAGTCCCAACCCCATCCGAATGGATCGGATATTGATTGTGAAATAAAAGTTACATTTACAAAGAGCATGGGTATTACAAAAGCGATCCAAAGTGAGAAGCCCAAGGGCAACAGGGTTCCGGAGGAGCCCAGAAAAACTTCTTTAATACTGTGTTGCGTTTTTGAAAATTTCGCTCCTGTATACGAAAGCAGGTAAACGATTCCGGGAATGATAACAAGTGACAGTGTCCATACAATGATCGTATATATACCAAACAGATCCCAGTTTTGCTTATCCAGGATATTCACAAAATCCCGGACCACGGGCCATTGACCTTCATATAAAACACTATAGACAATGGAAAGTGTAAACACGGACATGGTTAACCACGCTTCACTCATATTGCGGGTTCCAAGTTCTGAACCAAATGGCCTGCGGTATAAAGTGACATTATTATACAAACAGCTTCGTGTACATTCGAGACATAGTCCACAATCGGAGTTCTCTTTCATCTCTCCAACATTCAGACCATACGGGCATGCCCATCCTTCCGGACTGCCTTTCTGGCAATAATGGGGTTTGCAGCGATCGCAAACCTGTTGTGATTTGCTGCGAAGTGCAAGCTTGCTCATCCTCGAAAAGGGTCCTACGAATGCGCTTACCGGACAAATGTACCGGCAAAAGGATCTGAATTCCCAGAATAAAGACATGAGTGTTGGTATCAATATAAGCATCAGTACTGTGATTCCGGAAACCTTGGGGTCGGCAACAAGGGTTGTTGAAAAAGTGGCAAGTACCAAAAATACGATCAGTTTGAGCCAGTCGTTCTGCAATCTGGCAGGCCATTTCAGAAACAGACCTGAATACCAATTATTATATCCTTTTGTTTTTCCGTCTGAAGGTGTGAAGTTGGATCGTCGTTGCAGTAAGTCTCCGAAAAATGGCAACGGACAGACTGTGCACCAGACTCTTCCGAATAGTGGAGTTAGGATTGCCACCAGTAAAAACAGCCAAACAGCCCACATCATTAAAACGCCCAGATTACGTCCCGACATATTCGTTCCAAATACAGAAGTCAGAATCACGATGTAAATCAGTGTCATCATTATAATTGTGAGGATCGTCTGTGGCCACCTCGATACAATTATTTTCCGAAGAAACCCAGATTTCGTCAACAGATCCTTGTAAACTGCATTTTTATCATCTTCAATTAGAACCGTCAGATTAGCTTTGAAAAGACCGAAAATCCATAGAAAAAGTATTCCAACTAAACATCCAAGACTGAAAACCAACAAGGTATTGGGGAAAATAACAAGCTTCCCAAGTTCAAAGGCATGCATGGGGCCGCACCAAACATGGCATCGGTAATTGCTTTTGGCAACCAGGTAATTCAAAATCCCCGGATGCTTAGCTGTAAAAGTCACTTCTTTGGTTAGATAAGATTTTCGGGTAGGGTCACTTGTTTTGAAAACTTCAACCTTTTCGCGTGCAGGGCTTATTTTTGCATCAATGTCAAACTCTTCAAGAAAAAATGAATGTCCAGTATCATCAGTAGAAAAAGTCAGGTGTAGTGTATCGCCCCTGTTACATCTGATTACTGAGGGATCTTTCCCATAACGAAAGCTCCTGATGTGGATATACCTGTCGATAGGTGCCTTAACAAAATACTGGCAGATCAATGCCGGAATCAAGCCGAATCCGAAAATGATGAGGAAATTGAATATGTAAGTTCTATATTTATTCATTATGAAATTATCCATCAAGTTATTAACCTAAATGTTGGCTTGTCTGTTAAAGATTGGTTGCCAGGTTTTTATTGCACATTGTTCTGTTCTCAATAAGTGAGATTTTGATCTTCTTAAATTAAAATGACTCCCCAAAGGAAATGTAAAAACCACTGTTACCTCCATCTCCTATCGCATAATCCAACCGTAAATTTGTTTTATCGTGTTTGTCCACCATAAACCGAAGTCCTAAACCGTAATTTAACTTTGTATTGATAAAATTAAAATTGCTGATTTTATATAGGTTAGAAATCCCTCCAAAAGTAGCCATACCAAATCTTCCTATCAAGGGGAGTCGAAATTCTGTTTGAAGTGACGTTAAATTGTTATCACGGTACCTTCCGTAATTGTATCCCCTTACATATTTATCACCTCCCAGGAAAGCGTAATCGTAAAATGGAGGATTTCCAAAGTTAAAGTCATTTATTGCCCGGTTTGCCCAGGTGTATTTTTCTTTCCATGTTTTATAGTACCTTATATCAATGGTGGCTTCCCCATAGTCCTCTTTTGAAAAATTGTAACCCGCATTGATATTGAAATAAAACCCTTTTGTGGGAGTAAGCAGGTTGTCCCTTGAGTCCCTAAGCAACGTTAAACCGACTCCTAAAGTGGAGTTATCTGCCAGTTCCGGATGCATTTGGGAGTCTTCAGAAGTAACACTGCTGTAATTAATATATTTTCCACTAAGCCCAAAAAAGAATTTGTCTCCCACTTTCTTTAAGATATTCGCTTCCAAAACAAATCGGATACTATTGTATAGCAATTTATTGCTGTCGGATGTATTGGTTCCGACACCATAATAAAAATCCGGATAGTCGGAGTAATGTATTTTTCCCTTTGTAAACCATTTTTCGTCTTTAAAGAAATAGTTCCACTCCGTTTCTAAAATCAATTGCTTGTTCCAGGTATAGTTTACTTCGAACTTCGCATTCGAAGTTCTTGTTGCAGAATCATTGTATAAATCAAGTGTAATGAGCGTTACTGCACCGACGTAGGTTTTGGTTTCGGGGGAATATCCAATTGTTGGAACCGGTAATATTTTTACTTTTTTAATTGAATCCTGCCCTAACAATGTGAACGAAAGCATCGAAAGGAGTATTGAAACGAAGACTAATTTAACCATTAAACCAAGATTTGTCAACAATTATCAGTTAGTAATAAAAACTTTGTAAATGTAATGTTTTCAAAAAGATCGGTTGGTAACGATTAACAGATTTATTGAATTGATTTTAAAGAATAATTCACCATGTTTTTTAAAGTTTCTGAAAATTTGATGAATCTCAGATAAATCCGGATTTCCTGAAATCCAAGCTTATCCCTTTTTTTGAATGCCCAATCATATAAATGGAGAACTTCATTTTGATGGTAAATCGATTTTTAAGCAAGTTTGTAATAAACCCTGCATACAACAAATTGTCATTTATAAATTGAATTTTGAAATATTGACATTCTAAAAATCTGCCAATGTATTGTAATGGGCTACGTTTTAATTAACATTTTGGTTATTTTTACGAAAATATTTCGCTTGTATTAACTACCTTCAAATTGAACCAAGTAATGACGAAAGAACAAACCACTTCTAAAAAGCAAAGAAATAGCATTAAAAATTTTATTCTCATTGCCATCGTATTAATTCTTATAGTAGGGATTCCTTTATTGTTATTAAATTATCAGGCAAGTCGTAGCGGAATGACGATGGGAGAGGTGATTGGTCGCATAACCAATAAGTTGGGAGGCAGTGAGAAAGTATCTTCAGCTTCAAATGACAACCAGACAGGAGATAAAATTGATTTTCTTATTCCAAATGCTATTGGGCAGAAATTTACCGAGGCGCCTCTTATTTCTCATTTGCAGGTGGTTGATCTTGATGGTGACGGCTTACTGGACGTGATTGATTGCGATGCTAAAAGCAATACAGTCAACTGGATACGACAGTATCCGGAAGGAGTTTACACTGAATCTGTACTCGCGACTGAGCTCATTGCACCAGCACACGTTCAAGCCATTGATTTCGATAAAGATGGTGATTTGGATTTAATGGTTGGAGTTCTGGGAATGCTTTTTCCCAATAATGATAAAATTGGTTCTGTGGTTATTCTGGAAAATGATGGTCAGGCCAATTTCAAAAAACACATAGTTATTGACAAGATTGCACGCGTTTCTGATGTACGGGCTGGTGATCTTGACAATGATGGTGACATGGATCTGGCAGTCGCCCAGTTTGGTTATGATGATGGTGAGACGCGTTGGATTGAAAACAAGGGCAACTGGAAATTTGAAAGCCATATCCTTCAAAATCTCTCAGGTCCCATAAATGTTGAAATTGTTGATATTGATAACGATGGCGATTTGGACATCGTTTCACTGGTAAGTCAGGAATGGGAAGAGATCTATTGTTATATTAATGATGGGAAGGGAAATTTTCAACCCAAGCTCATGTGGGGTTCGAGTAATCAGGATTACGGTTCCAGCGGAATCTCTATGTGCGATTTGGACAAGGATGGTGATATGGACATTCTATATACAAACGGGGATGCCTTTGATTATATTCCACCACAGGGGCGTCCATGGCATGGTGTGCAGTGGTTAGAGAATAAAGGAAACCTGAATTTCGAATTCCACAGGCTTTGCAATTTTACCGGAGCCACTAACGTACGGGCAGCTGATATTGACAATGATGGAGACCTTGATCTTTTTGTTGTAAGTGCCTTTAATTTGTGGAATCTCCCTGAATCTTATAGTCTTATCTGGCTGGAAAATACAGGGGCTATGCAATTCACCAAGCACGAAATAGCAAAGAATCTAACTCATTTACTTTGTTGTGAGCCTGGTGATTTCAATAAAGATGGCCAAATTGATCTCGTTACTGGCAGTATGCATACCTATCCGCCATTTGATCGAATGGGAAGAATTACTTTGTGGACGAATAACGGGAAATTAACAGCCGTTAAGTAGGTCTTAATGATTTATGGATTAAGTAGAAAGATTAATGTATGACGTCCATTAGCCTTTCTACTTAATCTATAGCTTATAGTTGACTAAAAGTCGTTCTATTGGTTGATTTCCCTTAATTTTCTCCCAAGGTCAGCAAGGTACTCTTGCGGAGCGTTATTATTCTGAGCCAATTGAATGACTGAGTTTAGGTAGGCGGCGGCAGTCTTTTTATCACCGATGGAAGCATACCCTTGTGCAAGACTTGTTCCTGAAGTCAGGATGATTTCTGTGGAACTTGCCTTGTGGTTCAATGCTCTTTCTGCATATTCTATACCTTCATCAATATTTCGCAACTTTGCATCTGGGCAACCAATCAGCAAGGCTCCTAATCTATCCAACAGGTAAGGTTCATTCGGATGGGTTTCGAGTGCTTTTCGATACAGGTTTACGGACTTTTCCCACAATTTCTGACTCAACAGGATTTTACCAAGCATTTCTATGGTTGCTAAATCAGATGGGTCACCCTTAAAAGATTTTTCATATTGTTCCAGCGCAAGTGTTAATTTTCCATCTCTTTCAGCAATCATTCCTGCAAGTTGTTGCACTTTTGGTTTTGAAGGTGCGAGACGGTTAAGCTCTGCCATGTAGGCATCTGCTTTTTGATTTTCCCCCATTGTTAGCAAAATATAAACGCCATTGGAAAGCACTTCGATATTACTCTTATCTTTTTCAAGTAGTTTGTTCATGTAATCCAGTGAGTTTTCTTTCATGCCGGCTTTAAAAAGAGCCATTACCAGGCTAGACTGTAATTCCATATCATTGGGATTGAGTTTAACAGCCTGTTGATAATAAACCAACGATTGTGAATAGGCGCCATCTTCATCCAGCAGATCTGCTACTTCCTTAATTTCGTTCCGATCATCTTTGTAATATTTCAAATGCTGTTCAAGAAATGGTATAATCTGCTGTGCATTACCCATTTTCAAGAATAGTTTGACTGCTTTTGAAATTATATATTTATTTTCAGGCATTGCCTGTATCGCATTGGCAAGTAATTTTATTGCCCATTCGGGATAAATATTTCTTTCTGCTTCATCAATCTGTTTAAGCAGGTAAAGGTCAGATTTTGAAAGCAAAGACAGCTTGTCGATAATTGTATCAATAGGTGTTGTAGAATTGATAAGGTCATTGGCCCGAACTGAATATTTATCACTTAATTTTTTATTTCCTTTGGTGCTGTAGATATTACCAAGAAGTCTGTATGAAGATCCGAATTTATGATTCTCATTTAGTATCTCCTGAACTGCTTTTTCTGCGAGATCGGGTTTCTCCGAATTAATATAGACCCTGGCAAGTTGATATTTCGCGTAAATACGTAAGGGGAAATAATCGTTTCGAACGTTGGAATATTTTGGGAAAACTTTATCGCTCAGGGAGGATATTTTATTAAACGCCTGTTCTGCTTTATCGTTAGACCCAATGTTTTGATAACTTTCGCCAATATAGTAAGTAGCATGGAAAGCTTTGGGATTCTCTTTAATTACAGTCTCAAAATTCTCAATGGCATTCGCAGGTTGTCCCATTTCCTTGTTCAAATATCCAAGATAGTAACTCCAGATCCATTTTGATTTGTTTTTTTTAACTGCCAGTTTATAACATACTGCTGCTTTTTCGTAATTTGCACTTGAATGATAAACCATCCCGAGCATCCCTAAATTATCGGCAGTAGGATTTATATAAGCGTTTCTTGATGCAGTCGTTAACTGTTCTCTAAGTGAGACTGTTAATGGTTTTAAATCTGGAAGAAGAGGAATGTTGCTTCTGTACGGAATGTCCAGAAGCAGCTTAATCAATAGTAATAAAATTATTCCTCCGATAATAGATAATATAGTCTTCCTTTTTTTGTGCATTTTTCTTAAATTTAGGAGGCTAAAAATAATGAAATTTGATGATTTATAAGTTCGCAATTTTGTACAAACGTTTATTTAAAGTAATTATGAAGGCTTACTTGACCCTAATATAATTTCAGAAGCTTTTATTGGTGTTTTCTAGGTAATAAATAGACGCAGCATGCAAATTCGTTCCTCTCCTTATGTTTTTGAAAACCGATGGAAAATACCTAAATGTAAATATTAGATTAATATTTAGCTATCAAAGTAAGTAATCTTGCTAGTAAAATGGAAATAAGATATAAATTTGACCTGCGGGGAAAGCAACCAATTTAGATACCTATGAAAAGAAACTGGCTTTTTGTGATTGTTCTGGCACTTGCAGTGTCATTATTAGGAGTTTATATTTCAGGAATCAACTTAACTGAGATTGATCCAAAGATTGTTCCAGGAGATGTTGCGTGGATGCTTACTTCTACGGCGCTTGTGTTATTAATGACTCCTGGCCTGGCTTTCTTTTATGGCGGAATGATTCAGCCTAAGAACATTATATCTACCATGTTGCAAAGCTTCATTGCCATGGGAATTGTTAGTGTTATATGGGTGTTTGTTGGATTTAGTCTTGCATTTGGCGATAGTATCGGGCCTGATAAATTTGGATTGATCGGCAATCCCTTTACTTTTTTCATGTTTAAGGGTGTGAATGGTTATACCAATCAGCTACTGGCCCCCACAATTCCACTTGCCCTTTTTGCGATGTTTCAGTTAAAGTTTGCAATCATTACACCTGCTTTAATCACAGGTTCATTTGCCGGAAGAGTTCGGTTTAGTGCCTATATCCTGTTTATGTCGTTGTTCGTGATTTTTATCTATTGTCCACTTGCACATTGGACATGGCATCCGAACGGATTTTTACGTAATTGGGGAGTTCTCGATTTTGCAGGAGGAACGGTAGTGCATATGTCGGCAGGTTTTGCAGCGCTTGCAGGTGCAATGTTTTTGGGGCCACGTCGTGATTATTCCCAGTCATTTCATCCTGCGAATATCCCTTTTGTCCTTTTGGGTGCAGGAATGTTGTGGTTTGGTTGGTTTGGTTTTAATGCCGGATCTGCCTTAGCTGCAAATTCTGTGGCGACGATTGCTTTGGTAAATACAAATACAGCTTCTGCTGCAGCGATGCTCGGATATTTGATGGTGGATGCTGCAATGGGAAGAAAACCATCAGCGATGGGAGCTGCAATCGGGTTAGTGGTTGGGTTGGTTGCTATCACCCCGGCTGCCGGATTTGTGAACGTGGGAGCCAGTATATTTATCGGATTGGCCGCATCAATAATCTGCAATATCGCAGTACATTACCGGTCATCGACCTCTGTTGATGATACGCTTGATGTATTTCCGGCGCATGGTATGGGTGGTATTTCCGGAATGTTCTTTACCGGAATCTTTGCTCAGGGTGTTGGACTTTTTTATGGCGAATACCGTACTTTCTTATATCATTTACTTGCATTACTGGTAGTTGGAATATTTTCGTTTGGAGGTTCTTACCTGCTTTATCGCCTTACCAATCTGATTATTCCGATGCGTGTTGAACCAAAATCAGAGCGATTGGGTTTGGATATTACTCAACATGATGAATCATATGCGTTTGAATATAAATCAGAGTAACCATGGATTCTTATTCTTCACATTCTTTTGAAATCCTAAAATCGGATCGATCCTTGTACTTGTTTATGGAAACTTTATCCCAAAGTATATCGCAATCTGAAAGCGGAGGGCGTTCAACTGCCTTATAACCGATTCCTACTACTGAAAGCACTTCTAATTTATCCGGGATATTAAAGTGTTCGTGGATATATTCATTTGACGTGATATCGTCATTGTAATACCGACGGTTGATCTGTACCCAGCAAGAACCCAATCCAAGCGCTTCTGCTTCAAGTTGGACAAATATTGAAGCAATCGAACAATCTTCGACCCAAACGTCGCTTTTAGTTTTATCTCCGGTTATGATTATTGCCAATGGTGCGTGCTTCAATAATGACGCACCGTGTGGTTTTGATGTGGCAAGTATTGCAAGTAATGCCGGATCGTCTACAATAATAAATTCCCAGGGACGACTTCCTTTCGAGGAAGGTGCAAGGAGTGCAGCTGTGAGAAGATCTTTGATTTTGGTTTCTTCAATTTTCTTGTCCAGAAATTTTCGGGTGCTTCGACGGTTGTATAGGATATCTAGCATATTAGTTCAGGTTTAGTGCAAAATTAAAGATCTTAGACGAACTTATGCAAAAAAAAGCCACCCTTTTTTAGGATGGCTATATCATTTTTTAAAAGGGTAATTGTTATTGCACCAAATATTTATAGTTATCGTTTATTAAATCAGGCAGATAGCTTGCAATTAGGTTAAGAGCCATTGCGTTATCAATTTGCCCATCACTAATTATTTTTTGGTTGTTTAGAGCGTTCTGATTAATTATTTGATCGAGTATCTGTCCGGGGATTTTTGCTTTACTGGCTTTAACCATCCTGGCGCCAAATCCGTTTTTGCTTACGACATATGCCACTTCAAAAAATTTACTCCTTACGGTATACTCTTTTTCACCGTTTTTCTCATACATGGTGATTGAAATAGCATTCTCTGATCCTGCATATTTCAGATTCCATGCTGATGTATTAACGGTGTTTTCAGCTGAAGTAATCGTAAAACTATCGTTTAGTGCAGCGATTGCAATTACTGGACTAGCAGATAAGCAGATTACGATAAAAAACGCAATAACCAGACTAACTCTTCCTAAAACACGATTTATAGATTTCATTTTCTTAGTATTAATTATTTACTTTCAATTTGTAATTACAATGCAAAGTAACAGGTTTTTTAGTCCATGCATAAGCCTAATATAGAAAATCATTTGAAGTTTGACTTGGTTAAAATAATTTACTAAAGTACTTTTAAATAAAGATGTTACAATAAATGTTTCCTTGTTTGTTATTTGAAGTGATCACTTATGATCTATACATTAAAATCAATTTAAACTTTCAAATTGAAAGATGCATGTTGTACAACATGTGTTTTTAATATATTGATTTAATAATCATGTTATGAGATGAATAGAATGAAGTTTACAATTACTTAACATGGAAATATCGTTCATTTTCTAAGTTATATCTTTGAAAATATAGTAAAGTATTGAATTATTGCAGGAATGCCATTAAAGTGTAAGTAATCTTTAATAAATAAAAGGAGGGAATATTTTAGAAATATTCCCTCCTTAATTATATGCATGGTAATAAAAGTAATACGAGAAAACTATCTTCTGACAGTTTTAACAAAAAGTTGGTCGAAAAACCACAGTGCAATAATTGCAAGCGCCCCTATTGCTACAGCTGGCGAGATATTATTTAGCTTTTTAAAAAGAGCACCAACAGGAGCTAAAAGCTGTGCCAGATCTATTCCGTAAAAACTATTTGTCTGGGATATTGTGTCTGTTTCTGCTGGGAGAGAGGAATGGAGCATGAACAGAAAACTTGTCAGCAAAAAAGCGATAAACCCAATTGTCCACCAGCCCTTTTTGCTAATTATTGGCTGGTACTTTATGGGATTCAATGTCCATTCCGACATCACACGTTGCATGACTTTTACTGTAAAATCGGGTGACGGTTGTTCTGAAGGTAACTCTTTGAGCCATTCCTTCATTAAATCTTTTTGACTCATAATATTGAAATTATTTCATCTTTTAAAACAAACCTTAGTTCCTGCAAAAGCTTTTTACGACTTCTGTGAATTTTTACTTTTACGTTTGAAACAGTCAGACCAGTAATAATGCTTATTTCATCCATCGAAAAATCATCGTAGTAATACATTTTCAAAAGTGCCCGTTCGTCAGGATCGAGTCTGTCGAGTCCAATTTGAAGGTATTTTTGCCTGTCGTTGGTATTTAACTGTCCAATTGCACTTTCAGTGGCCTGGATTTCTGCATCTGAAATTTTAACTTCATCAATATTTGCCTCAATGTTTTTTCGTGATCTAAGTTTTGATATCGAAGTGTTGTATACAATGCGGAAAAACCATGTCTTAAAAGTGGAGCTACTTTGAAAAGAACTCAATGAATTGTATGCCTTAATAAATGCATCCTGGGCAACCTCCTCTGCATCCTCTCTTTGATTGAGAATCTTCATTGAGAGCGAGAATGCAAGATGACTATACTTTTCAACCAATTGTGAAAAAGAACCTGAATCACCTTTCAGAATTTCCCTGATATAATATTCATCTGTTTTCTTCTCCATTTGCCAATTAGACGAAGCTCGTCGGGATAAGGTTACAAAACAACAGTTGATAAAATTACTATAAAGATGATCGAAAATAAAAAAAGTTGCATTAAATTTTAAAAAAATTGTTCGGTTAAAGTTGATGTGATTCATTTCCTATTTTGCAATTCTTTTCAAAAAGATACAGAATTTCATTTTTTTTTGGTTGGATTTTGTAACCGCGATTATAATGTCAGCGTCAAATGGGCAAATGTTAAACCTTTAAAACGAATATTATGAACCCAATTTTAGTTGGATTATTAGTTCCCCTCGGAGCGTTCGCAATGATCTTCGGCATTGTATACATGGGGATTACTTCCCGGAATCGCGAACGGATGGCCTTAATTGAAAGAGGCGCAGATCCGACGTTATTTGAGACAAAGAAAAGGGCAACAAGTGGAACGATGAAAGCAGGCTTGTTCCTTTTAGGTATTGGTTTGGGCATTGTTGTCGCCTATCTGCTTACTTCGGGTGGAGGAATGGACGAAGACGCTGCTTACCCGGCAATGATTTTCTTTTTTGGAGGACTCGCTTTAGTTGTGTCCCATTTATGGCAACGCAAACAGGAAAAAGAAGATGAGTTAAAAGTATGATTTCGAATTTAATTCAAAAAAAGCCCGGGAACGGGCTTTTTTATTTTGTATTTTCAATGATCACTTCACGGATTGCTTTCTGGCAAACAGGGCAAAAATCTGGCACTTCATTCGATTTCATCCGGCAGTTCTCCATTGGACTATAGATCCCTTTTGTGATGTAACCTCCACCTTCAAAAGCACCGACTTTTGAAACATATTTTCCGTTCCGGGGAGTTGGAACAGGTGTTTTAACGTCAACCATCGCTTTCCATTTCGATGAGAAATCAACCATTGTTGTGAGATTTGGCTCCCATGGTTCGACGTTTAGATTGTAATAATCGTTGTAGGCAACTTCAGAAGTGTAATATTCGTCACCCAATCCGCCAAAACCGTGTCCAAATTCATGAATGAAGACTTTCGGAGAGAGGTTATGATCGGAGGTGCATACATTGACAAAATTGTAAAATCCGCCGCCTCCATAGCGAGTAGAATTTACCAAAATAATCAGATGATCGTAAGGTACCACTGCTGCCATATCGTGGATATTTTTCATGTCGGAAGTTGTGAGATATCTCGAAATATCGAAGGTGTAGAATGTACTGTTATATAATGTATTCCGAAAAATGTGCTCGCCTGGAATATCAGTTCCAGACTCCACTGAAGGTGTTTTTAATGCGTAAACATTAAAATACTCCTTCATTTGTGAAAATGGAACAACCGCAAAAAGAGAATCTGTAAGCCTTCGTGCATCCTTCACAAATTTCCCCATTTCCTCTTCAGTATAACCTTCGGCAAGTATAGCGATATCTATTTTATGGGTCGGTTCCCCAGAATGTTGAATTTCTTCGACGGAAATATTTTTTGGATTTTCGTCGATTATAAAATAGTTATCCGGATTTATTGTCGTGGAATAGATCTCTGAGAATTGACCATTAAAATTTCGTTTCTCTATTTTAAGCCTGACACTTGCTTTTGGATAAGGAAATCTGATTACCTGGTAAAATGCTTTGTTGATTAATTTTGCCTCAGCCGTTGATTGCCACTCCTGAAAAAGAGGGGAGAAACCTTTTGAAAAAATAAGTTCATTACTCTTATCATCATAAACTTTAAAACGGTAGGTGCCGTAATTTATGTTGTCAATCAGAGCATTGTGTGATCCACTCCACAATTTCTCTTTTTTTATTTCGCATTGCAGTACATTCGCTGATATATGGTTTCCTGAAAGGAGATAATCGAAACGTAAAACATCACCGGTAAAAAAGTTGTCAAAAACGGGAGTTCCCCAACCCGACATTGGAATCAAAAGAATAATAATCCTGAGTATAATTTTCTTCAACATGTTCTTCTTTCGTTACTTTTGTAACGAAGATTCAAAATTAACAATTTTGATTTATAAATTTTTCGGGTCATGTCTGTATTTTACGATTATTTGAAGGAGTTTTTACTGAGCAATGGATTAATAACACGAATGGCTATTGCGGGAGCTGCTCTGGGGACATTTCTGTTACTGGTTGTAGTTGCTTCAATCTTTTTTCTGATTGTCAGGATGATAGTTGTGAAAATACTCGGGCGGATCGTCTTGCGAACAACTGGAATATGGGACGTTACCCTCTTTGAATATAAAGTTTTTCATGTTCTGACACATTTTATCCCGGCAATAATTATTTACAGTTCTTCAGGCTTTAGTGGCGAAGACCTTGTATGGCTTCCAACTTTGATCAAGGGAGTGGCACAGATCTATCTTTCGGTTGCGATTGTGACTGCGTTGGTCCGTTTTTTTAATGCCGGACAGGAAATTTACAATACCTACCCGAATGCGAAAGACCATCCTATAAAAGGCTATATCCAATTAATGAAGATTTTAGTCTACTTTTCTTGGGCGATTTTTGTGGTTGCGGTTCTGGTTGATAAAAATCCGGCAAGTTTATTTGCGGGATTAGGAGCTATGGCAGCCGTACTAATGTTTGTATTTAAGGATCCAATTTTGGGATTTGTGGCTAGTATTCAGTTAGCTGCCAATAGTATGGTGAAACCTGGTGATTGGATTACCGTGCCAAAATTTGATGTTGACGGAACTGTATTTGATATCTCACTTACGACTGTCAAGATCCAAAATTGGGATAAAACAATCACCACTATTCCTACTTATGCATTGGTTTCGGAGTCGGTAACAAACTGGATCGGAATGATCGAATCAGGTGGGCGTAGGATACAACGCTCTGTAAATATTGATATTACCAGTATCCATTGTTGCAACCAAGATTTGCTGGATCGGCTGAATAAATTACCAAGATTTAACGAATTTGTCAGTCTGGAGAAGTTTACTGAAAATGATTCTCAGCCTGATATTATGGTAAAACCGATTAAATTGACTGGTTTTGACTTTCCCACAAACCTTGCACTATTTAAGAAATATTTGGAGGGTTATTGCCATTCACATCCTGGAATTCATGAGCATATGACGCAAATTGTCAGATTTTTGCAGTCAACCGAAAAAGGATTGCCGATTGAAGTGAATGTATTTTGCAAGGCGCAGCAGTCCGAATTTTATGAAGCATTACAGGCCGAAATTTTCAATCATATTTTTGCCGTAATTCCTGCATTTGGGTTGAGGGTTTTTCAGAATCCATCTGGATGTGGTATAATTTTACAATCTTAAATTTTTGTAAGACTTTAATATTCAATTCGTATTAGCAGCATCGCTTTTTTGACATTACCTTCGGTTTGGAACTCTCTAGAAAAATTTAGACATGCTATTTTGGGTTTGTCAAACTATGCTCGTTTCATCCGACATTGATATGAGTTTATTAAGTTTGCGAACACCTTATTTTCTGACACTTATTTGGATAAACTTAAGTTTTGGAAAGCTTGTTTGTCAAATTTTGCTCAAAATGTTAGAAATGTGAAAATAAATAGCCATTTTTGTATCAAATTGAAAGTGTAGTGAAAAAGAACAATATTGAATTAGAAGAAGATTTCAAGGAACAAAGTGTTCATATAGATGATCTTGACCGAAAGATTCTTAAGCTGATAACCGCAAATGCCAGAATCCCTTTTTTGGAAGTTGCCAGGGAATGTGGAGTCTCAGGAGCTGCCATTCATCAGCGTGTTCAACGATTAGTGTCAATGGGTGTTATTATTGGTTCCGAGTTTTTGGTAAGTCCGCAGAAATTAGGTTATAATACAACTGCCTATATGGGGATTTATCTCGAAAAAGCCAGCTACGACAAAAAAGTATTGAAACAATTGCGTGAGATTCTCGAGGTTGTGGAATGTCATCATACCACTGGTGCATATGCAATTTTTATTAAGATTCAAACCAAAACCAATAAGCACCTGATGAAAATTATTGATACCGATCTTCAGGCAATTGATGGAATTGCGCGGACGGAAACATTTATTTCGCTGGAAGAGGACTTTAAAAGACAAATACCGATCAGGTAAGTTTTTAGCAGCTTTGAATTTAAACAACAAAGCCTCCCAAATCAGGAGGCTTTGTTGTTTAAATGAAGGACCATTAAAAAGGTAGATCATCCTTGTCTCCAGAATCTCCCATAGGTGGGATATCAGAGGCTGAAAAGGACGGAGGATTATTACCAGTACCGCTGTTCGGTTGAACCAGGTCAACGCGAAATGCATTAATATTACTAAACCATTTATCGTTGTATTCGCGCGATTCGATACTGAACGAAACCTCTACTTCCATATTTGGTTTAATCTTATCAAACGTGCCGTTTTTGTCGTTAAAGAGGGTGAAACAGATTTTTTTTGGATATTGCTCTTCTGCAGTTTCAATTACAAAATCCTGTTTCTTCCATTCGCCGCGTGCACTGGTCCCTTTTATCTCGGGAAGAACCTGTAACACTTTTCCTGTTGTTTTAAAGCTCATATAATTTTCTATTTAAGTTACTTATAAAAAAGAATCCGGAATTGAATATCCCGGACTCTGCAAACGGGGTATATTCCCCAAAAGTAATTTAAAAAATCAATTTATTTTTTGATTTCGAGAAGTTCAACTTCGAAAACAAGTACCGCATTTGGTTTGATATCTGCTCCCGCGCCACGTTCTCCATAAGCAAGTGCTGAAGGAATAACGAGTTTCCATTTAGAACCTACGGGCATCAGCTGAAGGGCTTCTGTCCATCCTGGAATAACCTGATTAACAGGAAATGTAGCAGGTTCTTTGCGGTCAACAGAACTGTCGAAAACTTTGCCTTCAATGGTTGTCCCATGATAATGAACAATCACAGTATCAGTAGCTAAAGGTTTTGGTCCTGTACCTTCTTTGATGATTTCATATTGAAGTCCGCTGGCAGTCGTTTTAACTTCCGGACGTTTGCCGTTGTCTGCGAGGAATTTAACCCCTGCTTCAGCAGCTTTGCCAGATTCAGCTTGTTGTGCTTTCATAAAGTAGCTTTGTGTTGTAGTGGTAATCTTTAATGAATCGATTTGTGAAGGATTACCATTAAGTGCATTGGTAAATGCAGCAAGAATAATTTTTTGGTCAAGATCTTTTCCCCCCGGAGCGGTAGGAAGATTCTTTTTAATGTTGTTACCTATATCAATTCCAATTGCATAGGCCGCCGAATCTGCAAGAGTTTTCAGCTCAACTTTTGAACTTTTGAATGTGTTGCATGATCCCAGTATGAATGTACCAGCAACTAATGTAACAACCAGAGATTTAATTTGCATAACCGTTTTCTTATAAATTTTAAATGTATGTTCTAAAAGGTGCGAAGATAGAAATTTAATTGTGAAAACTGTACCAGATTATTTGTTTAAATATTTTAATAATAACAATTAAATGATATCAGTTTAAAGTTAATATATTTCGATCTAACTCAACATGCATCCACTAAATGCATTAAATATGAGATATTTGATCAAATAGTAGCACTTTGTTTTTCAAGGGTACCCCTCAATATTTCCCTTTTGCCCGGGGGGCCTGGAATCCTTTCCGCAGTAAATCCCGCTTCAATGAGCGAACGCCGTACTACACCTTTTGCACAGTATGTTACCAGTTTCGCCCCGGATTCGCAATGACTTGCAAGCTGAAGAAAAATGGAGGTTTCCCAAAGTTCTGGTTGTTTTTCGGGCGAAAATGCATCAAAATAAATCAGGTGAAACAACGGTAGCTTTGAATAATCAATATCTGTCAAATCGGATGATAGTTTAAGTATTGAGAAATGATCTGTAATTTTTACAGCTTCATTCCACTTCGCTTCGTGAATCATTGTGAAAAATTCCGGATTGCCTTTCGGAACAATTTCTCCATAATTTAAGGATGTCCAGATTTTCGATGGCAATGGATATTTTTCAATCGTGATGTAGAGAATAGTTTGGTTTAAATTAATGCTTTCTAATACAGTGAGGTATGCGTTTAGCCCGGTGCCAAATCCTACTTCAAACAAATTGATTGAAGGCAATTCACATTTTTGGAGACCGGCTTCTATGAAGATATGCTTGGATTCCTGTACTGCACCGAAAGTAGAATGGTAATGTTCATTGAGTTCGCTGACAAAAAGCGTGTCTGATCCATCGGCTGTTTTAACTATTTCAGGTATATTCATTTAAATCATTTTTTGTTTGGTAATTGTTGCACTTCCTTTATCTCGTAATTCTCCTTCTGAATGATGATTGAACCCGAGAGAATAGTACAGTTTGGAACGATGGTGTGATTTTTTTATTGGTATGGCGTCGCATCAGATAATTGAACCAGCTAAATAGCACAATTCCCTTCAGAACAGATGTAATTGTCATGCTCCACCAGACACCCGACATTCCGAGCATAGAAGGCTGCGATAAAAAAAGTGCGAGCGGTATTCTGGCAGCCGTAAGAGATATGCCTACGATCGAAGGAGGATACGTTTTTCCTATTCCATTGAATGCACCGCCTGTTGTAATTTCAATGCACATGAAAAGTTGTGAAATTCCTAATATTTTAAGATACAGTATTCCTAAGGCGATTGCATCAGACTCTGTAAGGAATACGGAGAATATAGTTCTTCCGAGAAAGATAAAACAAAAGGTTACTAAAATTCCAATTGTTCCGCTAATTCCTATGGTTATCCAGAAACCCTTGAAGATGCGGTTCCAATGGCCCGCACCAAAATTCTGACCGGTAAAAACACCCAGGGCTGTTGCGAATCCTCCGGCTGTCATCCAGCTTAATGCTTCTATTTGTGCTCCAATGCTTTGTGCAGCAATGGGCAAGGCTCCATATTTACCGATTATGCGAGTCAGCACCATTGCAAATGAAGCAAAAAGGATACTGTGAATCGCGACAGGTATACCCAGACTAAATATCTTACGTATATACTTCCAATTTAGCCATCCAATGATCCACTTTTGCTCTAAAAGACTGTTGCTTTTTTTGAAATTAATAACAAATAGCAGAAATACAACTCCTTGAGAAATGACTGTTGCAATTCCTGCGCCATCAGATCCCATTTTTGGAAATGGACCAATCCCAAAAATAAGTATTGGATCAAGGATCAGATTAAAAATAAGTCCTGTTGTATTTAAACGGAAGGGTAGTTTTGAGATCCCCCCTCCATTGAAAATGCCTGAAAATGTTGGGTTTGAATAATAAAGAATTGATCCGATTGCTATGATTCTTAGGTATGAAACTGCGGCATCTGAAACATCCCGGTTTTCGATATTGAAAAATGAGATCAAATGCGGTGCTAACAAGTAGGTAAAGAATCCATATGCAATCGATAGTAAAATGACTAACGTAACAGCATTACCAGCAAATTTGCGGGCCTTTACGTGTTCGCTTGCACCAAGTGCCTGCGAAACACTTATTTCTGCTCCTATTCTGGCAATCAGCATAAGTGACACACCAAGCCATGTTAAGAAAGATGCAATTCCCACCGCAGCTACAGAATCGCTTCCTACTCTTCCCAGCCAGATCATATCTGTAATGTTGTAAGCCATCTGCACAAACGAAGTTCCCATGATGGGGATCGAAAGACGGAATAGCTGTCCTGGGATTGATCCTTCCGTCAAATTTTTGGTCTCTAACAAATCAAATACTTTTATTGTCGAAATATTTGGCAAAAATACCATGAAATATTCATACTTTCGTCTGATTATTAAACGAGTTGCGATTATACCGGACTCGTCACATCCGACATTAAGAATCAAAATATTCACGGATGTTCAAAATGTCTAATTGTAAGCGCTCACAACAATGATTATTCGGTTATACGACGAAAACACGAATCTTAAAGATCTGCTGAAGGTGGTTGAAATTCTGCGGGATGGAGGCGTAATTATATATCCTACTGATACTATTTATGGTATCGGATGCGATATTACCAAACCTAAAGCTGTAGAACGGGTAGCACGGATTAAGAATGTGAAACCGGAAAAGGCCGATTTTTCTTTTATTTTTTATGATTTAAGCAATATTTCCGATTACTGTAAGCCGATTCCTAACAGTATTTTCAAGTTGATGAAAAAAAATCTTCCGGGGCCATTTACCTTTATATTAAATGCTAACAGCAATATTCCCAAACTATTTAGAAGCACCAAAAAGAGTATCGGAATCCGTGTCCCGCAAAATAATATCATCAGGGAGATTGTGCGCGAACTTGGAAATCCCATTCTTTCAACGTCAGTTCGCGACGGAGACTCATTAGTTGAGTACACAACAGATCCGGAACTTATACATGAAAAATATGGCGAACTTGTTGATCTGGTAGTTGACGGTGGATTCGGCGGCAACATCCCTTCAACAGTGATTGATTGCATAGGTAATGATCCAATTATTACCAGGTTGGGAAAAGGAGATCTGATCGATTATTAAGCTGCTTCTATTTTTTCGGAATTGCAACCGGAACTATTTGTTATTCTGAGTGATCCAATTTAAATTAAACTCAAATTTGCTTCTCTTTTAATTTGTTGCGTCAAGCAATTCGACAGGTGTATAGAATCAACGCGCATTATAGTTTATCCAAAGAAATTGATTTTTATTTTCATCAAACATCTCTTTGTTAACTAAATCTTAACCTTTTTGAAGATAAATTGTTGTAAAAATGATTTAAATTTGTGGATCAAAATTTAATAATTGAATTATGGATAAAATTTCAGATGTAGTAAAACCTGGTGTAGTAACCGGAAACGACTTACAGTATATCTTTAAAGTGGCAAAAGCCAACGGATTTGCAATTCCAGCTGTCAATGTAGTTGGATCTTCTACAGTGAATGCTGTTATGGAAGCTGCAAAAAATGCAAATGCTCCTGTAATGATTCAGTTTTCCAATGGAGGAGCTGCCTTTAATGCAGGTAAAGGATTAAAAATGGATGGTCAGCAGGCTGCTGTTCTTGGCGCTATAGCCGGAGCAAAGCACATTCACACACTTGCTGAAGCATATGGTGTACGTGTTATTCTTCATACCGACCATGCAGCAAAAAAATTACTTCCATGGATTGATGGACTTCTTGATGCTGGTGAAAAGAATTTTGCTGAAACAGGCAAACCACTTTTCAGCTCTCACATGCTTGATCTTTCAGAAGAGCCCATCGAAGAAAATATTGCAATCAGCAAGCGTTACCTCGAACGGATGAGCAAAATAGGAATGACGCTCGAAATCGAACTTGGAATCACCGGTGGTGAAGAAGATGGGGTTGATAACAGTGGATTGGATAACAGTCTACTATATACTCAACCTGCCCATGTCTTTTACGCTTACCAGGAATTAAGCAAAGTTTCGCCTAACTTCACCATCGCAGCTTCTTTTGGAAACGTTCATGGGGTTTACAAACCAGGAAACGTGAAGTTGATGCCAATCATTCTGAAAAATTCTCAGGATTATATCAAAGAAAAACTGGGTATATCTGACGCACATCCTGTTAATTTTGTATTCCACGGAGGTTCCGGTTCAACACATGCCGAAATCAGGGAAGCCATCGGTTACGGTGTTATTAAAATGAACATCGATACTGATACGCAATGGGCATTCTGGGATGGTATCCGCATTTTTGAGGCTGCTAATCATGGTTACTTACAGAGCCAGATTGGTAATCCTGATGGTGCTGACAAACCAAACAAAAAATTCTATGATCCTCGTGTATGGTTACGCAAGGGTGAAGAAACACTTATTGCCAGGTTAAAAGTTGCTTTCGAAGATTTGAATGCCATAAACAGCATTTAATAAAACAATATAGTTATTGCTGCCGCTTCGGTTTATTCCGAAGCGGTTTTTTTTATTCTCTTTTTATCTTTGGAAGTTGGCTTAAAAATTATTGATTCTCAGGTTTTCAATTATTAAAATTAACTTTGGGAAGTATGGTAACGCTTTATGAAAGTGTTAAAACTTATAATATGAGGAGGTTGATTTTCACAATCGTTTTTTTTGTTATTGCTGTTAATGGCATTTCGCAGAATAGCAATGCGCTTAATAAAAAAGTCGAATCACTTTATAACGAAGCTAAAGTTAATGCGCAGGCAGGAGACAAAGTTAAAGCTATTGCCTTACTCAATCTGGTTTTAAAAAATGATCCACAATATTACATGGCGTTCTTCGGTCTGGCTGATATTTACCATGAAACGAAGGAACATCAATTGGAAAAGGACGCGCTAGTAAAAGGTCTTCGTATAAGTCTTGATCGTTTTCCAGTTGGATATAAGTTTCTGGCTGAACTTTTGTATGCCGAGGCTGCCTATGCTGAAGCATTAAAAAATATGGAACAATACAATCGTCTGAAAAAATCGTTGTCGATTGAGGAAAACCGTCTTCTTGAATCGTGCCATTTTGCTTCAAAAGCAATTGAGTCACCTGTTGGTTTTCATCCGGAGAATGCAGGCGAATCCATCAATACAAATGAGGATGAATATTGGCCAAGTTTAAATGGCGAATCAAATACCCTTGTATTTACGCGATTGATTACCAAAGACGCGGAAGGGAAGAAGATCACTTACCCTCAGGAAGACTTCTATGTTTCTCGGAAAGATTCTGTTGGATGGCAAAAAGCATTACCCTTGGGACCACCTGTTAATACGGGTGAAAACGAAGGAGCGCAATGCATCTCGGCGGATGGCCGCCTCCTCTTTTTTACTGGTTGCGGTCGTCCCGACGGATTGGGTAGTTGTGATATCTATATGTCTGTGAGGAAAAAAGGCAAGTGGTCGGTGCCTGTCAATCTTGGGAATCCTGTTAATACCAAATCCTGGGAATCGCAACCTTCTGTTTCAGCTGATGGCCGGCTGCTCTATTTTACAAGTAATCGAAATGGCGGCAAAGGAAAGATGGATATCTGGCGTGCCGAGGAACTGGGGGTTTCACCCGAAGGATTTCCAGTGTATGGTAAGGTCATAAATATGGATAATGTGAATACTCCAGGAAACGAGCTTTCTCCTTTTATCCATGCTGATGGCAAAACGCTTTATTTTGCATCCGATTTCTGGCCCGGAATGGGAGGGAAAGATCTTTTCTTCGTCTCATTTGATAGTTCAAAAACTTCACGTCCGCAAAATTTGGGATATCCAGTGAATACTTCTGCAAATGAAGAGGGGCTTGTGGTTGAGGTTTCCGGCGAAAGAGCTTGGTATACTGCAAATAATTCAGGATTTGGAGGTCGTGATATCTTCACCTTTCAGCTGCCGGATGCATTAAAACCCCGGCCTGTGTCGTGGGTGAAAGGGAAGGTGATCAACAGAAAAACCGGTCAGTTGATTCTTTCCGAAATTGTATTAAATGATTTGGCCGGTAATAAATTAATACAGCATTTATATCCGTTTGAGAATGAAGGGGAATTTCTTTTTTGTCTTCCTTCAGGACACAATTACGGCTTAAATATCTCAAAGGAAGGATTCCTATTCCATTCTGAGAACTTTAATTTATTGGAATCCAATAATCAGTATCAGCCATTGACGCTTACAATTGCTCTTGATCCGATTGAGACGGGCAAAACCACCATCCTGAAAAATATCTTTTTCGAGACAGATTCGTTTAGTTTAAAGCCTGAATCAAAGGGTCAACTGAAGGAGATTGTCGATTTCATGAAAACGAATCCAGGATTGGTAATTGAGATTGGCGGACACACCGACAACCAAGGGGCCGAAAATTACAACCTTGTTCTTTCAGGGAAGCGGGCAAACGCTGTTGTCCAATCTTTGGTTGAAATGGGCGTTCCATCAGCAAGACTTAAAAACAAAGGCTACGGATATTCAATTCCAGTTGCTGATAATTCCACAGAAGAGGGCAGGTCATTAAACCGGCGAACCGAATTCAAAATCATTGAAAGTAAGTCGGGGAAGTAGTAACAATGTGAATGATCTGAATAATAAAACAAAAAGGGATAAATTAGCTAAGTGTCATATTATAAGTTTATTATTAAAGATCGAGCTCTTTTCCTGAGTGCCGCTTTGGTTATTGGAAAAACTGCAAAATCAGCTTAAGATTTACATCTTGTTCCATCAATATTTGTAATTTTGCGACCTTCTCACGTTAAAAAAAAGTGGAAATCTTACGGTATGAGTGTTTCACAATGTGGCTCAAATAATCAATTAAGAACAGTATTCTCGATATGAACAAACAACACGAAATTATTCTTCTGAATATATACGGTAACGATAAGCCCGGGTTAACCTCATCGCTTACCCAAATTCTTGCGAATTACAAGGTTAATATTCTCGATATTGGACAGGCTGTGATTCATAACAATCTGGATCTTGGAATTCTATTTGAAGTTCCGACCGAATCCGAATCGTCACCTATACTAAAAGATCTATTGTTTAAAGGATACGAGTTAGGGATCCGCGTGAAATTTACCCCTATTAGCGAAAAGGAATATAATCTTTGGGTAACCAAGCAAGGCAAGGGACGTTACATTATCACCCTTGTAGGACGAATTATTTCTGCAAAACATATTGCTGAAGTTACAGGAATTGTATACAAACAGCAACTCAATATCGATAAAATTACCCGTGTGTCAGGACGAATAAAGCTTACCGAACGGACAAAAGGTACAAAGGCTTGTGTGGAATTACTGGTACGAGGTACTCCATATAATATTGTTGAAATGAAAAGCAACTTCCTGACTATTGCTCATGATTTGGGTGTCGATATTGCATTTCAGGAGGACAATATTTATCGCCGTACCCGAAGGTTGGTATGTTTCGATATGGACTCTACCCTGGTACAAACAGAAGTTATTGACGAATTGGCCTATAAGGCCGGGGTTGGCGACGCTGTGAGTAAGATAACCGAGTCGGCGATGCGTGGCGAAATAGATTTTGCCGAAAGCTTCAAACAGCGTATTGCACTGCTAAAAGGCCTCGATGAAAAGATAATGATTCAAATTGCTGAGAATCTTCCGCTCACCGAAGGCGCAGAACGTCTATTCCGTACTCTTAAAAAGTATGGATTTAAAACGGCTATTCTTTCGGGAGGTTTTACCTATTTTGGAAAATATCTTCAGAATAAGCTGGATATCGATTATGTATTTGCGAACCAATTGGAAATTGTAAATGGTAAACTTACCGGGAATTACCTGGGTGATATTGTAGATGGAGCCAAAAAAGCGGAATTACTGCGTAATATTGCTTTTAAAGAAGATATCCATTTGGAACAAACTGTGGCAGTTGGCGATGGCTCAAATGATTTACCCATGCTCAATATAGCTGGTCTTGGAATTGCTTTCCATGCAAAGCCATTGGTAAAGAAGAACGCGCAGCACGCTATTTCCACTACAGGACTCGATGTTATCCTTTATTTAATGGGTTTCCGCGAAAGAGACATTGAATAAAGCCGCTCCTTCAAAGAACCCGCGCTATATCCCGGGGTGTGGAATTGTTGAAAAGCAAATTATTCAAGAACAATTTCCACCATGTAATCAAAATGGGCACCAGCGATTTTGTCTTTAACGGTGAAACCACACAATTTGGCAATATATGAGAAGCTTTCCGGATCGACAAACAGCCATGGAAAAGGTTTTCCTTTGATCGTTTTATAACTAAGCTGGTATTCCATCTCTCCATAATAAGCGTCTGAAGCGATGTCAACCCACATTTCGCCGTTTTCGTCGGTAAACAGATAAAGCAAATCTGACGAGTCAGCCAGGATCTTACCTCCGGGATTCAGAAGTGTCTTAAGGTGTAGTAAGAGTATTTCGAGGCCAGGCAAAGTCTGGGCAATGCCTGCGCCATTCATCAATAACAGGATGGTGTCGTATTTCTGGTCTTTAAGCGCATAAACATCTTTAAGAATGACATTTTTTACTCCTCTTTTGCGCATTGTGTCGCACGAAAGCGGCGAAATGTCAAGTGAATCGACATCAAATCCATGGTCTTGAAGCCACAGCGAATGAACTCCGGCACCAGCTCCAATATCGAGAATTTTACCAGAACAACGTTTTAGCGCCTCCTGTTCCTGTATTGGCATCTCTTTGTAGGTCCTGAAAAAATAGGATGGTGAAAGCACTTCATCTTCGGCTATATCGGTTTTTACAACAATTGATTCTCCTGTGATTCCGTTCTGGTAATCCCATACGGCCTGACCAATCGGATCATGGTGTTTCTTCAGAACTGGCATTTTATATTTGTGGTTGAATGATTAGTAAAGAAAACTAATGAATAGTGCGATATTTAAAGCTGTTACAATTCCCCCAATCGAATAGAGCAGTATATTGTCTAATAGGGTGTTTTTGTATTTCCCCATCACCTTTTCGGAAGAGGTGAGCCATACCTGTACAAAGATAGTAATCGGAAGTTGGATGCTCAATATCATTTGAGAATAAATCAGTCCGCTGAACGGATTCGAAATAACAAAGATAATTAACAAGGCAACAACAAAAGAGATGGTGATTCCAAGTCTGGAGTGATTATCCTTTATATCGTAAGGTTCGCTAAAGATCCCGGAAAAGATTGATCCTGCTGCCATCCCGGAGGTGATAGTCGATGCAATCCCCGAGAAAAGCAACGCTACGGCGAAAACAATCCCTGCATGAATCCCTAATAAAGGGTCAAGCAGACTCTTGGCTTGTTGCAATTCAGTGACCATTGTTCCGACTTTATAAAATGTTGCCGCAGCGAGTAAGATCATCGCACTGTTGATCGCCCAACCGATGAGCATTGAAATGATGGTGTCGAGGAACTCGTAATTCAGTCTTTTTTTAATCGTTTTTTCATCCTGAAGGTTCCACTGACGGCTTTGAATAATCTCCGAGTGGAGGAAAAGATTGTGGGGCATTACAACAGCTCCCAGTACACTCATTATTATAACCATCGATCCTTTTGGAAAACTTGGCGTTACCCACGATTTGATGGCGGTATCCCAATCGATATTTACAAGCGACAGCTCGTATAAAAACGAAAGCCCGATGACCGAAACAAAAGCAATAATCCATTTCTCGATCATCTGATACCCATTTGTAAAGAGCATGATAAGGACAAAAACGACGACAAGGATTGCACCTGCCCGCATTGGAATATTAAACAGCATTTGTAATGCAATTGCACCGCCCAAAATTTCAGCAAGTGAGGTTGAAATTGAAGCCAGGATTGCTGACACCAGCACTGAAATTGAATAACGGGGCTTCATATACTTGGTAGTCGCCTCCGAAAGGCAAAGTCCGGTTGCAATCCCAAGATGCGCCACATTGTGCTGAAGCATGATCAGCATGATCGTTGATAAGGTGACCATCCAGAGAAGTGTGTAGCCAAATTGAGCACCTGCACCCAAATTTGATGCCCAATTTCCAGGATCAATAAACCCAACAGTGACAAGAAGACCAGGCCCAAGGAACTTGAGAATTTCGAGTCCTCCAAACTTGGGCCGGTAATCCTTCCGGTCAATATTATTGATAAAGTGAGAGAATCGTTTGAACATCGTACAAAGTTAACTTATTTTGAATTTTTGCTTTTATTAAACAAACAGTTTACTTTTCATTTTGTTATTGGCCAATGTCATTCAAAAGCGGTAAATTTGCACCCGCATGATAAAAGAGAAAATTGTTATAGGCCTTTCCGGAGGTGTTGACTCAAGCGTTGCTGCCTATCTTCTTAAAGAAGAGGGATATGATGTGATTGGTGTGTTTATGATTAATTGGAAGGAAAACACCGGAACGCTCACTGCGGGATGCTCTTGGGAAGACGACGTAACATTTGCCGAAATGATCGCCAGGAAACTGGATATTCCGTTTCATGTCGTTGATCTTTCTGATTTCTATCGCAAACGCGTAGTCGATTATATGTTTTCCGAGTATGAAAAGGGGAGAACTCCCAATCCTGATGTACTATGTAACCGTGAGATAAAGTTCGATCTCTTTATGGATAAAGCGATAGAATTGGGTGCTAAGTATGTTGCGACTGGCCATTATTGCAGGAGAGAAACCATTGATATTAATGGAATCAGCTATTACCGTTTACTAGCGGGTACCGACCCGAATAAAGATCAAAGCTATTTTCTGTGTCAGCTCAATCAACAGCAACTGTCTAAATCCCTGTTTCCTGTTGGTCATTTACTCAAACCAGAAGTGCGAGAGATTGCACGACAACAAGGATTAATTACTGCCGAACGGAAGGATTCGCAAGGGATTTGTTTTGTAGGTAAGGTCGATCTTCCTGTTTTTCTTCAGCAAAAGCTTGCTGCGAAAAAGGGAAATGTGATTGAAATCTCTGCAGATTTTATGTCTAAAAAGAAGACATTTCCGAAAGAACCAACGTTTTTCAATAAGCTTTGTTCACCTTTTCCTTATAAACCATGGAATGGAAAGATGATTGGGGAGCACAATGGCGCACACTTTTATACGATTGGTCAGCGGAAGGGATTAAATATTGGCGGGTTCGAAAAACCGCTTTTTGTATTGGCAACTGATGTTGTCCGCAATATTATCTATGTTGGGGAAGGCAAAGAGCATCCCGGACTATATCGTCAGGGACTGTTTATTCCCAAAGACGATATCCATTGGATTCGACCTGATCTTGCAATGAATGATGGTGATGAACGAGATTTCCTCTTCCGGATCCGCTATCGGCAACCGCTTGAGAAAGGTCGGTATTATATGAAGAGTGACGGTGCCTATGTGTTATTTGATGTGGAACAGCGTGGAATAACCTCCGGGCAGTTTGCTGCCTGGTATCTAGAAGATGAACTGATTGGCTCCGGTGTAATCGCCTGAAGGAATTGTATATCTAAGGGGATAATCCTTTTTATAGGTGGATCGCTAACTTTCTGGTCTGCTGCGTAAGATATTCTAAATATTTCGATAATATTTAGAATATATAAATGGAAGTTTATTTATATTTTGTTTAGATAGGTTTTTGGATTCTAAATAAGCTTAGAATATGAAATGCATCATACTGTTATTTAGGAAGGTAACATTGTTGGTTATTTATAACAGATATTTTTAGAATTTTACTTGTTTTCTGCTCTATCAGGGGTTATATTTGTGCTTAATAAGTCTAAATAAAAATAGTGATTTATTAAAAAATATTCTTAGGAAATTATACTACCCGGTATTGGGCTTTAAATCCAGCTCCAAATACGCCTTAAATTTTGTTCGGTTTACTTGATTAATGCGTAAAAAAAATCTGTGCTATTATGAAAATCAAATTAGTTTTTGTTGCATTGCTTTTGCTCTGCTCTGGTAATTATTTATGGGCCCAAGGGAAGGGTGCCAATATTCCAATGATTGGTGATGAAGCTCCCTCCTTTACTGCTGAAACGACTTCCGGTCCTCTTCATTTTCCTGATGACTATGGCCGAAAGTGGAAAATTATTTTTAGTCATCCCCGTGATTTTACACCTGTTTGCTCCTCCGAAATTTTGACATTGGCTCAAATGCAGGATGATTTTGAACAGTTAAATACAAAGTTGGTAGTTATTTCGACCGACACGTTGGTAAAGCATTATATGTGGAAGAAAGCCTTGGAAGAAACTTCTTACAAAGACAAATTACCTGTAAAGATCAAGTTTCCATTGGTTGACGACAATCGTTTGACTATTTCGAAAGAATATGGTATGTTGCATCTGCCAATCAGTACAACCAAAGATGTGCGGGGTGTTTTTATCATCAATCCACAAAACAAGATCGAAGCAATCTATTTTTATCCAATGAGCATCGGTCGAAATATGGAGGAAGTTAAACGGACACTTATTGCACTTCAAACGGCGGGCAAAGGTAAGAATCAGGTACTTATACCTGCTAACTGGCAATTGGGTGATGACGTAATGGTCCCTCAATTCCCTTACACACAAAAAGAATTGCAAGCTAATCCCGAACTCAAGGATTCATATTACAATGTAGGTTCATTTATGTGGTTTAAGAAAGGAGAAACTTTATCACAGAAGTGAAATGGAATTTTATGCGTGTTGGTGAGTTGAAATCATCCGCATGTCAATAAAAAAGAGGCTTTCTCGATACCTAAGAGAAAGCCTCTTTTGTTAGATAACTTTATTACAGGTTAAATTCAACTATTTATTTTCCGAAGGTGCAACAGTATTTGCTGGTTTTTTTATTAATCAAGTTTCTCCGCATTTTTCATTAGAAATGCTTCAGCTTCAGTGCTCCAAAGTCCACTATATTGATCGCAAATTTCAGCCAGACGGGAATAAACCGGATTAGTTTTTCCTTTCTGTGCAAATTCGGCGATTGGTGTTAATGGCATTTCGATATGATTGTAAATCAGTTTTTTTCCACCAGGTATTTCCGGAAGATGCAGCGTTGCATCAATCACTGCATTTATTCCACCGATATGGGTAACTAATCCTGCAGGATCGAGTCCGGCTGACATCAAAGCAAGGGCTTCTTTCATATCAGCAGTATTTCCACCGCTTGTTCCCACAATATGGGTATATGCGTAATGAACATTGTAGAAGTTGAGGGATGCCTTGAAATTCGGATCAGAAGGTCCGGCAAAGAAATTCAGACATCCGTCGAAGGCTAACAAAGCGTCGGCTTGTTCGACAACCGGGGTTACGGGAGCAAATACAAAAATATCATTGAATCCTTCACCACCGCTGATTTCCTTCAGTGATTCAATTGCATTGACGAATTTGGAAGTATTAACATACCGCAGATCAATCCCTCTTGATGCTGCAAAAGCTACGGTATACAATCCGGCAGCGCGATCCAGTCGGATCTGGTCGATATCGGTGACAATCAGCAATGATGGTTTGCGGTCGGCACGATGAAGTACATAGTTGATTGCGGCAAGTCCCATTGGTCCGACACCTGCCAGCAATGCCATTTTCCCACCATCAACAATCTCCATTTTGTGGATGTATGATCCGGGTGTAGTGTGATAATTGGCATGGATTGCCCCTATTACGCACGAAAGTGGCTCAGCCAATGAGCCTGGATAAAATCCTTCGCCTGTATAAGGGAGTAAACAATCGGCTTCCATCACTTCGTTCGGAATAATGACGTAAGTGGCATCGCCACCAATAAAGCTGTAAGAATAACCCGGGGCTCCTAAAACACCAACCCGACTTCCGGGATAAGTAATGGCCGGTTGGATAGAGAATTTATCACCAACCTTGAATTTGTTTTTCCATTTTGATCCGATCTCCATCAATTCACCTGCAAACTCATGGCCAATAATGACTGGATTCACGTCGCAATCATTGGGAATACGTTTGTGATCAGCTCCCTGGCTTGCTGCTTTGTAAGAGGACATACATAGACTGTCGCATATTACCTTGGCCAATATTTCGTTCTCCTTTATTTGTGGTAGCTCAAACTCTTCGAGCCTCAAATCCTTCTTTCCGTATAATCGTACTGCACGTGTTTTCATTGTCTGAATTTATTCGTTTGTAAAGTGATTCAACCCTTTCCGGGTTGTTCTCTCATTTATTCATTATTCCGTGGGTTACACCCGCGGTTATTCAAGTTATACCCTTTCAGGGTTTACATGAGATAAAATCCGAAGGACTTTAATCTGAATAACCCCCGATGAAATCGGGGGTAGAAATAATCTATTTATGGAACCCTGAAAGGGTTCAACTAAGCATCTTTCAAATTTGAAGACTTTATAATCAATCAAATCGCATTAATCTATTTTAAAACTCTTTACCCAACAAGTAGTATTTCACTTTTTAGCACTAACAGCCAATAGCTAATAGCCAGCCGCCAGTTTAATTCAGCATATTCTGTCCGCCAGTTACCGGTACGGCCTGCCCGGTTTCGTACTCCTGTTCCATCACGTAGAAAATAGCTCTTACGACATCGATGACGCGACAACCTCTACCCGCCGGAACCTGTTTCTCATAAAATGCTTTAACATCTTCCACATCTTCAGCTCCGGGTACTTTACCTGCTTTGAGGTACTGAACAAACAGTCCCTTTTCAGGATCACTCCAAAGTGGACCTTCAAAGAAATTCCCAGGACAGATCGAGTTGACTTTAATCCGGTGGGGCATCAACTCCAGGGCGAATGATTGGGTAAGACCGATTCCACCAAATTTTCCACCAGCATAGGCAAAATTACGGTTGCTTCCTTTCAATCCCGATTTTGAATTAATTTGAATAATATCTGCAAAATAATCAGCCCTAAACTGTGACTGAATTTTCATAATTGCAGACGCATATTTTGCACAAAGAAAATAGCCTTTATAATTGACATCCGTCATTACGGAGAATATTTCAGGAGTCATTTCATCAAGGCCACCCGCACGAAGAATTCCGGCATTGCTGATAATTAAATCCAGTCCGCCAAACTGTTTTACGGTTGCCGTAATCATCTCCTCTACAGATTCAGGACTCACGACGTTTACTTTGACAAAAAAGGCCTGATTGGTCTGTTTCTTAGAATTCAGCTTTTCAACCATCTTTCGACCTACTTCTTCATTAAGGTCGGCGACCACTACATTTGCGCCTTGAGCATACAATAATTCGGCAATACCTCCTCCAAATCCCTGTGCTCCACCTGTAACAATGGCAATTTTATCCTGGACCCTGCCCGAAACATCTGCAACAAGTTCCTCTTGAGTACCAAACAATACATCAAGCAAAGCTGTATTTTCAGCAACGGCTACTAATCCGATTCCTTTCAAAAAGATATAATCGGGATGTACAATTCTGGATTCGAACCATGTTGCTATTTTTACTTTTAAATCATCGATAATCTCCTCGGGATCTGTTGTTTCGTCGACAACGAGAATGCCTGCCGACTTTTTGATGAAATTCAGGTCGTATAAATCTTCCTCATCATCAATGGCTAATATTTCTTTTCGATTGTCGAACCGCACGGTCATGATCTTCTCACGCGATGCAAGCATCCTGATTGCAGGGACGACACGATTAATTATCAAGGTGTTCATGTTTAGTTTTTTATCAGGTATTCAATGATGGCTTTACCCAAGGTTGTGAAATATTCCCTTTTTGTCTGATCTGGTTTGCCTTCTTTATCAAGGTATCCAATTCCTTCTTTAGCGACAAGATACTGGTGTGCAGCTGTGATACAAGCCCCTTCGTAGTTGATTTTAAGGAGCATTTCAGTCAACGGGGTATTGTTCCTTGCAAAAAGTTCTACAGGCTCCATTGCCGGTGTATTGTGTTCTGTACCAAATGTGACAACAAATCCGTTTTTATTGAAATAGGAAGCATATTCTTCAAGAACGGCAATACTATTTCTCGTGGTGATAAACTCCACGGAGCAGATATTTCTGCTTTTAAGAATCTCGATTACAGTTTCTTTAGGTGCTTCAAATTCTGTGAAATTTCCATTGTTGTCATCGGCTAGAAATGGATAGGTAGGGATTCCTCCTGATTTGAGAATGATCTGGCAAACGTCCTCCATATCAAGAAATGCCTCGGGACTTTCGGGAATAAAGGCTGCACCACCTGCCTTGAGAAGATTACCTCGAATCTCGTTTTCGATCGCAGCAAAATTTCCAATATCAGATTTGAGCGCTTTCCCGCCAAAGATGGTTTTATAAAAAAGGAGCTGATCTTCGGAAGCATTAAACTGAACGTTTATTTTTTCGCGTAATGCTTTGGCAAGGTGGCGTTCGCGCACCATTCCCTTGGTCATTTTTGATTTAATATCTTCATAATCAAGTTTAAATCCAGCATTGCGGTTTGCCAGAACATCATTGAGTTTATCACACATTTTCTGAACCTGCAGATTTGATTCGAGACGAACCGATTCGAGATTTGAAGCATAAGGCTCCTCCAGTTTTGCAGGGAATGCGAGTCCTTTGCCGCTTAAATAGGTTCGACCCGGATTGTTTGGGTCGTTCACTTTAATGCCGGCAGACTGATCATCGCGGTTAAGACTAATATATTCGATATTGAAAAGCGGGAATATTCTCCTTTCTGAGCAGACTTCCGCCCATTCTGAATAACCGTCGGTGGTATAAAAATCGTTAATCCCTGCGACTTTCACATTTTCATTTAAAGCCATATTCAATGCCTGCGAAATGTCTTTAAAAGCGCTGAATGAATAAGGTGTATGCATATGAGCGTTAACCAGCCGCACCTTGCCGTCGCCATTCTTCTCATACCATTTTAACAATTCTTCCTTTACGGGGAAGGTCTTCCAGAAATTCATAACGTCTTTATTTATCGATCAAAAAATATTCAGTTTTACGCGTGCCGCATTTAGTAAAAGATGATAACATCAATATGGATTGATTTAATAGATGTTATCATCTTTTTCATTAGATTATTAACAAATTATACTCCCAGTTTTGCCCTGCGTATCTGTTCCAGATCACTAAAGTTCTGACCCGAAACATGTCCTTTCAATGGAACGATCTTTTCGTGAATGGCATCAATAAACCATTCTGGTTGTGGAAAGAATGCCTCTTCTAGTTCGTAAGCCGGAGTGATCCAGTTTCTTGAGCCAACAACAACCGGAGGTGCATCGAGGTAATCAAATGCAAG
>Ga0209484_10000016_pt1 | contig 39062 bp, 23 predicted proteins | sample NGEPer16B_FD_185493 | JGI IMG/M metagenome (GOLD analysis project Ga0209484, IMG submission 185493) | Arctic peat soil microbial communities from the Barrow Environmental Observatory site, Barrow, Alaska, USA - NGEE Permafrost159B-16B... | ecosystem: Environmental > Terrestrial > Soil >... | reverse complement strand
CTCGATTTTCCCTGAAAGGCAAACTCCCAGTCGTGAATGATGCCGGCACCATTTGTCGAAAGATGGGTGACCCAGCCTTCTTCCATCAGGGCGATCAGCGTGGGTGCCATCCCGTTTTTAATCGTATGCGCGCCAAAAGTGAGCATTACCGATCGATGCTGTTGACGGGCCTGCCTGATACGGCCTGCCGTTTTTTCGATGAGCATTTGTCCTGACTCCGAAAGATGTGCAGGCTTTTGTGTGACAGGAACATGATCCTTTTCGATATAAACCTTGTTTTTCCTGTCACTCAGTTTTTTGATATCAAGTTGATCCCTGTCTAATTTTGGGTATGGCATTTTCTAAAAATTAATATTTAACAAGCTTAGCAACTGTGGAATTTGCGAAAAATCGGGAACAATGATATCTGCACCCGCTTTAATCAACCGGGTACGCTTATTCTCGTTGAGGCCATAGCGCCGAAGTTCATTGCTGGCAATCCCGATGGCAATTCCATCCCTTTTCTTCGTTTCGCGCATTTCGACAGGACCATCACCAAAGGTTGCAATGGTTCCAAATGCCGATTCACCGATCGAATCGAGGATACGGTCAAGGACAATTTTCTTGGCTTCCTTCGTGATATCTCCAACAGCGCCATAGATTCTCCCTTCGAACAGGTGATCGTAACCTAAAACACGGGCTTCGCTTTTAACATCCGCCTCATCGGTGCCACTAGCCAGGTACAGTTTGACTCCGGCATCATGTAATTTCTGAAGAAACGGAACCGCATTTTTCAAGGTAAAATCTTCAAGTGAAAGTTCACCCTTTAAGAACTTTTCTTCGCGGACTTTGACCATAATCAGTAACTCGTCGTTGTAGATTTGTTTATATCCAAATTCGTCGAGTATTTTATCATCGGGAACACAGCCAAACTCCCGGATCAGTTCAATGAGACCTTTCATCTGAACAAGCGTCTGAATGCCAGTAGTCTTGTCGATAAACTCATCTGATCTTGCTTTAACTTTCAGATATAATGATTCGTCTGCATCAAGGAACTTATCACCTAAAATTGCTTTGATCATCATCGGACCCATGATCAGTTCCCAACCTTCGCGTAGGGTTGAAATGGTTCCATCATGATCGAAAATGGCGTGTTTGATCTGCGGTTTATCTTTCCATTTAGTGATGATCTCAATTTCAGTATCCGGCAGATAGTTGGCATGTCTTTTATCTTCAGCTAATTCCGAAGCAAAAATAAAATCGGGATCTGTCCCTATTCTGAGGATTTCTTCAGGAGAAGCAGTACCTGTCTGAAATAGCTTCTGAACTGTAACACCGGCCACAAAAGATCCGATTTGTGCGGCAATCTCCATATCGTAACCAGCTGCCAGTGAAGACGCAGCTCCGGCAAGATAACTATCGCCGGCTCCGACTGTATCCACTTTCGACAGGATCATAAGTCCTGGTATTTCTGAAATACCGGTCCCGTCGATTGTAAGAGAACCCTTGCTTCCCCGCGTGATAAAAAGTGGTTTCTGGTAGCGTTTATACAACTCTTTGGCCGATGACACAACTTCGGAATAGAGAACCACATCATCCGGTTTTTTGGTATGACCGCACAATCTGGCAGCCTCTGTATCATTCATTTTGCGAATGGCGCCCGTGTAATAATCGTTGAAGTTGCGGCTGTCGACGATAAAAGTCTTTTGAGGGAATTGCCTGATCACCTCCACCAATCGCTTTTTAAAGTAATCGGTATGAATTCCGGAAGGAACCTGCTGGTTGATAATGACGACGTCCACTTCAGGAATTTCCCGGATCAGGATCTCAATTAAACGATCGGCTGTCTCTTTTGATAAATGATTGTAATTTCCAAAGTCAACACGGTTCAGCTCAGTATCATTGATATAAGGTTTTGCATAGGCATGCGTGTACCAGTTCTCCTCCTGAATAAGCAGATTTTCGGGTTGAATGCCTGTCTCCTTCATGATCCGCACCATCTCGGCTCCGAAAGGATCTGTCCCGATCACGCCAAATGCACGGATATCCTTGATCTTCATGGCTGCGAGGTTGTTGGTAACATTGCCAGCTCCTCCAAGAGAATAACGTTGTTGCGCAACAGGACGAGTCGCCTGATTGGTCTCGACCGAGATTTCACTCATCGCCTCGTCGATAAACCAATAGGCATCGAGGCAGAAATCGCCTAATACCGCAATTTTTACCGCAACTATATCATTCAGAATCTTTTGCAATTTCTCTTTTTTCATTTGTATGTGCTTAAAAGTTATTTATTATCATGGTATTATTTACTAATTCTCATGATATATACTTGTTGTTTATTTACTTGAGTCTTTTTCAATATTGACCTTAATTTGGTTTTGATACGTTGAAACAATAGGTGCACAAAAGCCATCAACTTAATTTGTCATTGATGGTGGCGCTGCTTCTTTTCCACTTCCCCAATTCTTATTCGGTTGTGGACCCATAATGAAGATGAGCGTTCCACCGCTTTTAATATCGGCATGGTCGAACCACGGTTTGTTTAAAGGCTTGCCATTTAACGTTGCAGATTGAATGTATTTGTTCGCTTTTGAATTATTTTTTGCTTCGATAACGAACTGTTTTCCATTGTTGTAAGATTTATCCAGGTGAATTGTTACTTTGCTGAATTCAGGACTTCCGATGGAATAGACGTTTTGGCCAGGTGCAACAGGGTAGAAACCCATCGCGCTTAATACATACCATGCGGACATCTGCCCCATATCCTCATTGCCGCATAACCCAGCAGGTCCTTCATGATATAAGCTATCCATCACATTTCTGGCCATGGCCTGGGTTTTCCATGGAGCACCAGCGTAGTTGTAAAGGTAAAGTGTGTGATGACTTGGTTCATTTCCATGCGCATATTGCCCGATCAATCCAGTAACATCCGAAACTGTACTGTGAATATCGGAACTCGTTGTAAAGAGAGAATCCAATTTTTTGACAAAGTTCTCTCTTCCACCTTCGAGGATCATCAAACCCTGCACATCATGAGGAACAAACCACGTATATTGCCAGGCATTTGCTTCTGTATAATGCCGGTTATTCCCTTGTCCGATGAATTTTGGGTCAAATGGCGAAAGCCATTCACCGTTGCTGTTTTTCGGACGTGCAAATCCGGTTGATGTGTCTATTATATTTTTGTAATTAGCGGCTCTCTTCATAAACATTTCGTAGTCTGAAGTTTTACCAAGTACTTTTGCCAGCTGGGCTACACACCAGTCATTGTAAGCATATTCCAAAGTTCTGGATACAGATTCCCGGACCTTGTCGTAAGGTACATATCCATATTTCAGATAATCAGCCAGTCCAACGCGACCTCTTGAACGATGATCGGACGGAGGTGTTTCCATCGCATTCTTTTTCACCGCTTCGTAAGCTTTCTCCGCATCAAAATTTTTAATACCTTTTTTCAAGGCATCCAGAATTACAACAACCGGATGATCGCCGATCATATCATTGGTGTAACTGTTCCCAAACTGCTGTGGAGTAGGCATCCATCCACCTTGTTCGTACTGGGCAATCATCGTGTTGATTACATCATTGGTTCTTTCCGGATTTATCAATGTAAGCAGCGGCATTTCAGCCCTGAAGGTGTCCCAAAGTGAGAAGCAGCTGCGATAAGTAAAGTCTTTTGCAGCGTGAACCTCATTATCCAGCCCCATATATTTTCCATCCACGTCGCCGAAAGTTGTCGGGAATAACAGGGAATGGTAGAGTGCCGTATAGAATGTAACCAGTTTTTGCTTGTTGTAGGTTTCATCAGTTCCTTTGTCCATTGCTACTTCAATCTTTTCCAATGCTTTGTCCCATTTCATTTTTGCATCGTCCTTTACTCGATCGAACTCCCACTTCGGTATTTCGGTATCTAAATTCAAGCGTGCTTGGGCAACACTTGTGTAGGAGATTCCAACTTTTACTTCAACAACTTCATTTTCAGAGGTGATAAAATCAATATATGCTCCAATGTTAGTTCCTGATTCTTCCTTCGATCCGGGTTTAATATTGTTTTTAACCCATGTTCCGGATGAGTTAAACGGTTTGCTGAACTTTGCACAGAAGTATACGTTTTGTTTTTTTACAAATCCGTTTGAAGCTCTGTGACCCTCAATTTCGGTATTGTTCACAATCTTAACCTGGGCGTCTGTACATTTATCGCCTATGCCATGTTCCATATCTATCAGAATATGTGATGCTTCTGATTTAGGAAATGTATACCTGTGAAATCCGGCCCGTTCCGAAACGGTCAGTTCAGCCTTGATCCTGTAATCTGTTAAATTTACGGAATAATATCCCGGCGATGCTTTCTCTCCCTGATGTGAAAATTTTGACCGGTATCCTTCTCCTGGGTTCTCTTTGGTCCCGGGTTCAACTTTGAGCTTACCCGATGTTGGCATCAGGAGAATATCTCCCCAGTCGCCGGCCCCCATTCCGCTTCGGTGTAAATGACTAAAACCTATTATAGTACTGTCACTGTAATGATATCCGGAGCACCAGTCCCATCCCTTAATGCCTGTATCAGGGCCCAACTGAACCAAACCACCGGGTAGCACTGCACCAGGAAATGTATGCCCATGATCAGCCGTTCCGATGAACGGATTTACAAAGTCGGTCGGATTTATGCCGGCAAAGCTTGTTCCGAATATACCGGCAATAGAAAGTACGAAGAGTACAATTGATTTGCGATTCTTGAACATTTTAGTGCTTTTTTAAATTAATTATCTGATATTTAATTCTTTTCTGTTGGAAACATAAAAACAGATGCATCACCGGGATCCAACTCCAGGGAACTTTCGTAGATGCCGGAAGGAACAACCGTTCCATCTTTGAGCACTTTTTTCACCGTTTCGTCTCCGTAAACCGTCAGGTTAATGCTATTTTGAAAATCCTTGTTCACAATTACCAGAAAGGAATTTTCACCCTTTTCCAAAACGGAGACCAGTGCAGGTGCACCATTCGTATCCAAAACTTTTATGGCTTTCGGAAGCGTCGTTAGCCGGATTGTTCCAAGGGGAATCATCCCTTTCCCGGTGTGCCTCACCGACACCACTTTAGAGTCCAGGAAAACACCCGAAAGGTTTTTGATTTCTTCACTCATCAGTTTTACCCGGTCGTAAACAATACTTCTTTTACCTGCTGCGCTAATGGGTGCACCTCGCTGATCTTCACCTGAAGGCGCATTTACTGAAGTGGCAGACCAGTAGGTAAAATATTGAATTCCCTGAGCGCCATAGGCTAAATCGCTGTACACCTGAAGTCGCATGGCGGCAAGTGTTTGAGGTGTAACATGATTTTCGTCATAGTTCGTTGTGAGTGCAAAAGCCCAGAAGGGGAGTGCTGCCTTCTTCGCTTCTCCGGAGATCTGTTCAAGGTTCTGGTACCAGGTTTTGGAAAGGCGATCCTTCATAACCGGGTAGTAGTCAAAAGATATAAACTGAATCGGAATCTCTTTAATATACGCTTCTACATACTCCAGGTAATCCTTGGTTCCAAGCTGAGACGAATCCGCAAAATTGGGAAACAGGTTGACATAGCAAAAGTGCTTTTTGTCGATTGCCTGAATCTGTCTTCCCCATTCGCCAAGCCCTTTAAGCTGACTAATTGAAGGTTCGTCCTGAAGGTGATAACCTGCAACAGCCGGATGGTTCATAAAACGTCGGACTGTTTTTTCCGGATCCGATTTTAGTTCGGGACACGAAACCACCATTTTGACACCCACTTTTTCTGCAGCATCAAGGGCTTTTTGCATGGCATCAATATTCGGAAATCCACCAAATGAATAAGTTATTCCAGCATCTTTCAATTCCTGGTAACGTGAAACAGAGGTTTCACTTGCAGGAATGCTGTACCAGGCTAGAATCGGAATTTGCCCGCCGGATGCTAATCTCTCCTGAGAATTTGCAAATCCTGCCATTAAACCGAATATCACATTCAGAATCAAAAACCTTCTCATGCCTGTATTTTTAAAGTTCAAATTGTAGCCTGACTTCTTCTTACAAAAAAGGATACCCAAAGGATATAAAGCATACATGCGCCAATTACTGTAATACTTGCAATTGGTCCAAATGTGGTACTTACAAATCCCATCACGAGCGGAATAAAAGCGCCTCCTGATACCGCCATGATAATCAAACCGGATACCTCATTGGCACGTTCAGGCAATTTATCGAGTGCAAGCGAGAAAATGATGGGGAACATATTCCCAATTCCCAATCCAATAATGAATATTGAAACAAATGCGGTCATATTTCCCGGAGCAAAAAATACACCCAGCACACCTGCAAGTGAAAGCAGGGTGGTCAATGTCAGGAATATGCGTGGTTTTATCCAGTTTAAAATAATAGCACCAAGTAAACGCGAAATGGTTTCACCGGCAAAAAACAGACTGATCCCAATGGCCGCTTTTTCAAGGGTTATCCCATATTTTGCAATGAGAATATTGGAAATATTGGTATTGATCGAAACCTCTGCACCAACGATCAGGAAGATCGACAATGCCATAAATGCTACAAAACGGTTATTAAGCAATCCCAGGCAAGATGCGAATGAAGCGGGTTTACGATCTGGCTTCGATTCGGTAATTGGTGTCATCGAAAGCCATAATGCAGCTAGTAATGAGGTGATACCATAAACTGCAAATACAAGTTTCCAATCACCAAAGCTCGTAAAGAAGAAGGTTGCAATAAGAGGACCTGAAAATGAGATGATGGCTTTCACAAACTGAGATGTACTCATGTAACTGGCCAGTTTATCCGATGGGGAAACATCCTGCAATAATGGATTTGCCGAAACCTGAATGATCGTATTTCCTATTCCAAGGAGGATAAAGGAAGCATACATCATCGTACGGGAGTAAAGAATAAACGGTAGTCCAAGACCGATGGCCTGTATGACCATACCAATATTCAGCATATTGCGTTTGCCGAACTTATCCTGCAAAACACCAACCGGAACAGCAAGAACAAAGAACCACAGCAACACCATCATTGGTAAAAACTGCGCTGCAAAATCAGTCAGTTCAAAATCTTTCTTTACATACCCTGTGGCTACTCCGATAATATCTACAAACCCCATAACGATGAAGGACAAGAATACCGGCAGTATTTTTCTAAGTTCAACTTTTGTAGAGCTCACGTTTTTTTAGTTAATTTGTTTATACTGTGACTTTTCTGTTTAATACCTATTTTGTCATTTATTTTTTCTGTGGTTCTTTGCAACTCCTTTGCGGTTCTCTGCGGTAAAATGGTTTAACCGCAGAGGATCGCAGAGTTTACGCAGAGAGCCGCAAGAGCTATAGTTTATTCACCAATCTGTTTATTCTTACTCTTCGAGGAGATTGACTTCTTGGATTGTTCCCTTATTGTGATTGATGCGGAGCGTTTTTATTTCGCATGGACGGAAATTACCTGTCCATTTACGTTTGGCAAATTTCAAATCAAGTGTTGCTGATGTCTGCACCCCGAATGTTTCAATGCACCGGACAATAATGTCTTCCCCGTTTTCGGACTGTTTGATCGCAGATACGATCACGTTTTGTGCATCAACCGCGAGGAAAGAACCCGATTTTGGCAGCGATCCGCCATGTATTCCCTGGTAAATTAGTTGGGCTGGGGTCATGAATTCTTCGGCCATCCTTACGATATTGCTTTTCTGCCAGTTCTCATTGTGAGGTACGAGTAACATGCGCATTGTCTGGATTCCCTGATCCATCCATATGTATTCATTTTTCATATCGAGTACCTTCGGGTTATGATGGGCAAAGACAGCAGAACGTGCAACAGAGATCCGGAGATCGTTCCCCTTAACGCTGTAACCATATTTGGCATCGTTAATAACTGTAATTCCGAAAGGAGATCCTGCGCGTGTTCCGCTCACATCCAGCCACCGCTGACCCGGTTCTTCTTCACCGTTGGTAGCCCTTGTGATATGGCCATAAGGGGTTTCATAGGTTGCAACCGGAGCCTCGGCATTTACAGGAAATGAGAACTTCAGCATTTTGAGGTGCTCATGCCAGTCGAGGGTAACCTTCGCCTCAAGATTTCTGGAACCAGCATAAAGTGTCCAATCAATTGTAAGAATTGAGAGATTATAAAATGTGATTACCCGCATTGTAGAGCGTAATGGTCCATTCTCCAGTATTTTGATGGTTGCATTTCCAAAAGAACCAATCTCATCGGCAAAGGTTATAATATCGTGACTCCAGGTATCGCTTTTATCATTCATTACCAAAGCTTTGCAGCCACTCTCGCCACCGGTAAACATTTCACTGCCGCTTTCCTTGTCGATTATTCCAAACGAACCGTTGGGCGAGAAACGAACTTTGACCAACTCATTTTCAAGCGTGTTATCTTTGGCTTCCGAAATATTATTGTGGTTGAAGTCCCCGCCATCCCAAAGTCTTAATTGGCGGTATCCCATTGGGGGAATCACAGCATTAATTATCAGTTTTCTGCGCGATCCTGTCTGAGAAGATCCGAGGGTCCACTGATGAGGAAGCGAATTTCCCAGTTCATCATCCACTCGTGATGTTTTGTGCATCGTTCCCCAGTTCAGATCGTACTCAATGTTTTGACGAACCTCCCACGCATGGGGATTGACCGCAATTATATATTGAGATTCAGGATCTTCGGTAGGCACTTGCAATTCAAGTTTCTGAATTGACATATAGATTGCCTGGTGGGCGATATCCATTGCATGGCCGTACCCTTCGACGGCTGTCTGTGAATGATCATAGAGTGAACTTCCTGCGAGACTGTCGTGGAACTGCAGGAACAATACTCTTTTCCATGCCGATGAAAATTCCATCTTTGGATATCTGGCGCCCCATGCTGATGAACCTATGGCTGCTATCTTTTCTGCGGCTACAAGGGCTGCCTCTGAGTGGCGGTTTCCTTTTTTAATCGCTGATTCAGCAGTATAACAACCCCTTGCGTGATGCTGTAGATCATCTTTCACTACAGGTATTTCCAATTTTTTATCATCGCGCACCTCTTTAAAGTAAGCATCATGCGTACTGAAAAGTACAGTTGGTGCATCTTTTTCTCCTTGTATCTCTAAAATTGAACGGATATTCTCTTTTGTAGCACCACCTCCGTGATCACCCGCTCCGTAATAAGACACAAAGCTCTTTGCCGGCTGATCCTTAAATCGGGCCATTGTCTGTATCAGCCTGTTTCTTACTGACCCTCCATCGCCATAACTGAACGGGATCCGGTAGGTAAGAACACGGGTTCCATCAACACCTTCCCACCAGAACAGATCAGCAGGAAGTGTCTTCTCTTGCGGACCGGGACGCATGAAAACGTAATTGTCCATCCCCTGCAATTTGATGATCTGAGGCAAAGTGCTTGTATGTCCAAATGAATCAGGATTATATGCTGTTGTGGCACGGTGACCCAGAAGACGTTGCAGCGTTAACTGACCGTATAAACCCTGCCTGACCATTGCTTCACCGCTGGGAATATTCACGTCGGGTTCGACCCACCAACCTCCAACAACACTCCAACGGCCCTCATCAACACGTTTACGGATTTGGGCCAGCATTTTGGGATCGTTTTCAGCAACCCATTCATAAAATTGGGCAGAACTGGAAGTAAATTTAAATCCGGGAGTTTCATTCATCCGGTCTAAATTTGAACGGAAAGTGCTGTAAACGATTGAAATACCTTCTGACATCGGCCATAACCAGACGGGATCGATATGGCCATGCCCGATCATATGAGCCCTGTATTTTGTGGCATCAGCCGGCCATGGCACGGCCTGTTGCAGTTCACTTGCTGTGAGTTTTGCAACGGGCGCAAAGGCAAGAACAGCGGCACCGGTTGCTGAGCGGCTAATAAAAGTTCTGCGGGAAATGTGATTATTTAATTGGGAATTGTTTTTAGTCTTCATGGTTGTAGTTTTAAAAGTATTAGTTGATAGTTATTTAACTTTGCCCGTTTCCAAAGAAATGATTTTCCACCATCAGGCATAGTGTATGATAGACAGGTAAATGTAATTCCTGTACATAGGCAGTCCGTTTCCCAGGTACATTGATAAGAATGTCGCAGACTGACTTCATTTTACCTCCGGTTTCACCGGTCAGTCCGATTACGATCATCCCTTTTGCTTTTGCAGTGATAATCGCATCCACTACGTTTTGGGAATTTCCTGAACTGCTGATTGCAATCAAAACATCTCCGGCATTTCCATAACCAACAACCTGTTGCGCAAAAATAAGGTTGGCGTCGGTGTCGTTTGCAACGGCGGTTATGAGTGCACTATGTGTTGTCAGAGAAATGGCAGGTAATGCACCCTGAAGTTTTTCTGCAAGGTAGTTTCCCCGCTCTCCACCAAACGCAGACAACTCTTCTTTCAAAGGATTACCTATCGGACGTTTATTTTCGAAGCCCTTCATTAATTCGCCAACGATGTGATCCGAATCGGAACAGCTTCCGCCATTGCCGCAAACCAATAATTTCCCGCCCTGCTGATAACAGGAAATGATGCTTTCTGCAGATTTCTGTATTTCACCTTTAACCGGTAAAAGTTGAGGATACCTGCTTATTAATTCCTCTAAAAATATGTTGTTTCCCATTTTCAAACGATTAGAATTTATCCTCATAAATAGCCACACATAAGGCGGCATAGTCGCCGATAGCGTCACCCAGTTCAGCTGGTTTTATATGACATACCTCTATAGCTGAAGGAATTGCTTCCATTTGCAATACTTTATCAATAATAGGTTTAAAGAGCATTTCATTACGAGCATAAATGCTGCCAATTACGATGCATTCTGGATTTAGGATATCAATCAATATTGCCAAACCGCGGCCAAGATATTCTGCTGAGATCCGTATAATCTCTAATGCAACCGGGTCTCCATCCTGGGCCGCAAGGGCCACCATTTTTGTGTCAATCTCGCTGACCATATCACTGGAAGGACAGAAATCGACTACCTGGTTATTGTCGAGTCTTGCTGAAACAATCGATTTCGCCAGTTGAGCAATTCCCCCACCGCTGCAATATCCTTCGAATGAACCGGCTTTTCCAAATCCAATGGGACCTGTCTTTGCCAAACGGACATGCCCTACTTCACCACCCAGATCATTGGTGCCACTGTAAAGCCTTCCGTTTAGAATCAGCCCGGAACCCATTCCCGTGCCAAAAGTCAGAAAAATCATATTCGAGGTGCCTTTGCCGGCACCCATTAACCACTCTGCCAATGCACATGCGTTCGCGTCGTTTTGTACTGCTACTTCAACCCCAAATTCATCACTGAATATTTTGGTAATCGGGACATTATCCCATCCAGGTAAGTTTGGGGGCGAATAAATAGTGCCAGTCTTTGAATCAAGCGGACCGCCACAACTGATCCCAATGCGCTTTAAGTTGTAGCCCGAAAATTCGGCTAACAATGATCTGATATGTTGTTTGAATTCGGACAGAATGGCCATGTAGCCATGTTCGGTCCGGGTCTCGAATGCAACCTTCCGCTTAATTTCAAATGAAGCATCTCCTACAACTACACTACATTTGGTTCCGCCAATGTCCAGACCCAAATAGATATCACCTTGATATTTAATGTTATCCGTCATGTTAATTAGTTTTGAAAATAACTAAATCGATTTAGCTAAAATATAAAAAAATTAGGAACCGCAAGATTTTCGAATAATAAAATCAGTTTTGAGAATAATCTTCTGATTTTTAGCAATCGGATGTTTAATTTTATTCAGAAGCACCTGAACAGCTATTTTTCCGATCTCTTTAAGCGGCTGATTAATAACAGTCACCGGACTAACACAGATTCTATAGGCGTCAGGATCATCGAAACTTACAATGGCAAGGTCTTCAGGGATTTTGAGTCCCAAAGCTGAAATGCATTCGATTCCCATGATTCCAAGTTTACTGGTTGAAAACAGTATCGCGTCAGCCATTTTGTTATTTCGCTTCCCGACCAACTCTTTAATTGTACGGTCAATATCCTTATTGTTATGTGTGAAAGGTAAGACTTTTACCAGATTTTCATCAACTTCGATGCCTGCATCCCGCAGCGACTGTTTGTATCCTTCCGTACGCTCTTTCATAATCACCAAATCAAGGTTCACCGTAATATTGGCAATTCTTTTTCGCCCCAGTTTCAACAGATGGCTTGTCGCCCGATAAGCTGCATCGAAGTTGTCAATAACGATGTAATTGGATTCTATCTCTGGGAAGTATCTGTCAATTAATACATAAGGGATGTTGCTTTTCGATAGCGACCTGATTTGTTCTTCGCTATTCATTGGAGGTGAAATAATGAATCCGTCGACCTGACTTTGTTGTAACATCGCGATTTGTTGCGTCGATTTCTCAGGGTTCTCGTCCGAACTGCAAAAAATGACGCGGTAGCCATGTCTGGCTGCTTCCTGTTCGATTTCTCGTCCCAATTTTCCGAAAAACTGATTCGCAATATCCGCGATAATCAGGCCGATCGTATTCGTTTTTCCGGTTCGCAAACCTTGAGCAATTCGGTTGGGCTGGTAATTTAATTCTTTTGCCAAATCAATGACCTTTTTGCAAATATCATCGCTAATCCGAAATTCTTTCGATTTCCCGTTTAAAACAAAAGAAACCAAGGTTTTGGATACTCCCAACTGTAGAGCGATATCGTTAAGTGATGTTTTTTTCATAAAATACAACTTCCGGTTTAACTGCGAAGGTTCTCAAAACAAAATTTGCATCTGTCGAATAAGACGTTTATATTTAGGGTGTTAAAATATCAAATAAACATTTGCCTGCCAGATTCCGGACAAAAATAATAAGTCTGAAGAACTTAGGACCGAAATGAAGCTATATATTTTCAAAGGGACATTTTATAAGGAAGTTGTTTCTGTAATTTTTGAATTCATATTCAATGGTAAATTTTAATGATATTGAATTTCAAGACCAGATTTGTGCAAGTCCTTAATAAGAATCTTAACCCTTTTTGCAGTGTTGTATTTTAAATACACGATATTGGGTTAAGATTAAATGTAAAATGAATAAAAAACTGGTAGTTAATCTTATCTCAATAATTTTCCTTTGTTAGTATTAAGAGTAATCCAGGTTATACGGTTTCATCGATCAATTCAATAGTATATTTATGAGACAACAATTATTAATAAGCGGCGTGAATTCAATTGTGAATATAAATTTGAGATTTCCATCCAAATTGAAGAGATCAGTTTATTTTCGACTGAAAAGACACTTTAAGCTCTTGTTTGTCATTCTATTATTGATTATTCCCTATACATCCATGGCTACTCCAATTAAGTCAGATTCCGGGAATGCTTCAAGAGTTGAAGTGTTATCTTCCAACTGGAAGATGCAACCTTCTGAAAAAATGGTCGGTACTGATGATATGTTGATCTCCCAAAATGGATTTGATGTTAAATCATGGTATGTAGCGATTGTTCCCGGAACAGTATTGGGTAGTCTTGCTACAACCAAAGTTATAGAGGATCCCACTTTTGGGATTAATATGAAAAATGTTGATACCATGCAATTTAAAAAGCCATGGTGGTTTCGGACAACATTTAAGCTCAATGGTGCAGACCTTAGGAAAAATGTCTCCCTTCGTTTTAACGGAGTAAACTATCGTGCTGATTTATGGATAAATGGTAAGAAAGTAGCTGGTAGTGATTCTTTTGCAGGAACCTTCCGGATGTTTACATTTAATATCAACCCATTCGTTCAAGAAGGAGAAAATACGCTGGCGTTAAAATTATCCCAATATGCTTATGGGGAATATTCGCTTGGCTTCTGCGACTGGAATCCAATTCCTTCGGATCGGAGCATGGGTATTTTCAGGGAGGTTTTTCTTGAAATCAACGAAGGTATAAAAATCAGAAGTCCTTTTGTCTATTCAAAAGTGGATACAGTCACCAAAAGTGCTGCCAACTTATTTATTCAGGCCGAGATCGTTAATAGTACAGCTAAACCGGTGGAAGGTATTTTTCGTGCAGATTATGAAATTGGAGTCGTTGAGAAAAAAGTAAGTATCAATGCGGGCGATACCTTGTCCTATAGGTTTACCTCTGACGAATTTCCGCAGCTTGCAGTTAAAAATGTGGAGTTATGGTGGCCCAATGGAATGGGGAAAGCAAAGATGTACGCCCTCAAAACTGAGTTTATTGCTGATAATAAAGTAATCGACAGGGTAGATAAGAAGTATGGAATCAGGGAAATGCGCAGTTATCTGAACAAAGAAAAGAACCGGACATTCGAAATTAACGGGAAATTCATTCTTGTTAAAGGTGGTGGCTGGGCGGATGATATTTTCCTCCGGGACACCCGAAAATCTGTGGAAGCGCAGTTAAGATACATTCGCCATATGAATTTGAACAGTATCCGCTGCGAAGGATTTTGGGGGAAAGATGAAAACCTGTACGACCTGTGTGATGAGTATGGTATTTTGGTAATGATTGGCTGGAACTGCATCTGGGAATGGGAAGAATACCTGCATAAAACTTGTCATCCGAAATACGGCGGTGCAGTAAATGCCGAGGATATCGTATTATTGTCTGCATCGTGGAAAGACCAGATGTTGTGGCTGCGAAATCACCCGAGTATATATGTTTGGATGTTGGGAAGTGATAAACTTCCCTGTCCCGATCTGGAACGCAAATATATTGAGCTATTCAAAAAATATGACCCGTCACGGACATACATTACTTCGGCAGGAGGTGCCGGCACCGAAGATAATAATGTAGTGGCAGAAGTTCCCTTGGTAAGCGAAATCAGTGGTCCGACCGGAATGAAAATGTTGGGACCTTATGCATGGACACCACCTTATTATTGGTTTACCGATACCAAACTTGGCGGGGCATGGGGTTTTAATACTGAAACCTGTCCCGGTGCAGCTATTCCTCCTTATTCCTCCTTGAAGAATATGCTTCCGAAAGCCAGTTTATGGCCAATTGATAAAAAATACTGGGAATATCATACCGGAAGGAATGAGTTTACCACGCTTGACCGCGACATAAATGCGATTAACATCCGATATGGAAAATCTTCAAGTGCTGAAGAATTTGCATTTAAGGCACAGGTGAACAACTACGAGATTATGCGTCCTCAGTTTGAGGCTTTTATTGCTCACAAGCCCAAAAGCACCGGACTGGTTCAATGGCAGCTTAATTCTGCCTGGCCCAAAATGATCTGGCAGTTATACGACACTTATCTGCAACCTAACGGCTCATTCTACGGTGTTAAAAAGGCTTGTACGCCACTACATGCAATTTACAGATATGGTTTCGATGATATTTATCTTGCCAATGAAGATTTAGCAGAAGCAACTGGTCTTACCGTTAAAATCAGGGCCTTTGATCTCAATTCAAAAGAGATTTTTGCCAGTCAGTGGACAGGCGATATCAAATCGAATATTTCGAAGTTTATCTTCAAACTTCCGGAGCTTAAAAGCCTGACACCGGTTTGGTTTCTGGACCTTCGGATTTATGACAAATCTAATAAGGAAGTTGATAACAGCATTTATTGGTTGTCATTGAAGAAAGACATTCTTGATTTCGAAGCTTCCAGGAAACTGTCGTGGCCTTACTATACACCAACCAGCCAATTTGCCGATTATACTGCACTGAATCAATTGCCTAAAGTTAAATTAACTTACGATTACCAGTTTATTAAAGATGAAAAATTTGGGAAGATTACCCTGAAAGTGAAAAACCCCTCTGCATCCATTGCATTCTTTATATTTTTGGATGTTATTAATGCTGCAACTCAACAGCCGATTTTGCCGGTCTACTGGAACGACAATTATGTGACACTGTTACCTGGTGAAGAAAGAACATACGATGCCAGTTATTTTCTTTCTGATTCGGATGGCAACAAACCAATACTGGAAGTAAAGGCATGGAATGTTGAAAAGGAAACGATTAAATAATTAAACGTATAAAGTAATAAAAATGAGATATGCAGCCGGAATTGACGTTGGCGGTACATTTGTGAAACTTGCCCTGGTTTCGGAAGATGGGAATATTCTTTTTGAAGATAAACTTGATATTTCAAAAGCAACCCGGGAAGAAATCCTGAATACTATTGATTTAGCAATTATTAAAATTAATATAGAAGCAAATCTGTTTGATGTTCAGATTTCGGGTATTGGGATAGGATCTCCCGGGATTGTTTTTGAGGGTGTCGTTCTTGGTGGAGCTGACAATTTAAATGGATGGTCAAATGTACCTTTGGCGGACATCTTTACTGAAAAGTTTGGTCTACCTGTTTATGTGGACAATGATGCCAATGTAATGGGTATTGGAGAAGTCGTTTATGGTGCTGCTCAAAATTGCACTGATGTTATTTTTCTTACAGTTGGTACTGGTATTGGCGGTGCAATTTTTATGAACGGTCAACTTTATGGCGGTTACAAGAACAGAGGCACCGAATTGGGGCACATTGTTTTATATCATGATGGAATTGACTGCAATTGCGGTGGGCGTGGTTGCCTCGAACCTTATGCTTCCACTTCGGCTTTAATACGGCAATATGCCAAACTTTCGGGAAAAGACGAGGAAACAATCGACGGGCGCTATATCGTTGAAAGATTTAAAGAAGGTGAGTCGTCTGCAGTAAAATGCATGCAGGATCATACTGATTATTTGGGTCATGGAATCGCCTCGTTTGTCAACACTTTTGCGCCTCAAAAAGTGGTCATTGGCGGCGGAATTTCTGAGGCCGGGCAATTTTATATCGACATGATCAGTGAATCAACCTTCAGGTATGCAATGAAGGATTGTGCTGCGAATACAGAGGTTGTCGGAGCGATATTAGGGAATAAAGCGGGTTGCCTCGGAGCAGCATCGTTGGTTTTTAAAAATGTAATTAACTAACTTAACCATGAAGAAAAACTATTTCATTGTAATTCTGATCTTCTTTATCTTTTTTGTGATCTCATTCCTTACCAATATTATCGGGCCTTTAATTCCGGAAGTTATTAAGGGTTTCAGTGTAAGTAAAGGAATGGCAGGACTTCTTAATTTCTCCTTTTTTATTGCTTATGGTGTAATGTCGATTCCCGCGGGAATATTAACCGAAAGATACAAGGAAAAGAAAGTGATTACCGCTGCCTTCATGTTAGCTACAATGGGAGCTCTTTTATTTTCATTCTTTCCAACTTTCGGAGTTTACCTGGTTTCACTGTTTTTGATTGGAGTGGGAATGGCTATTCTGCAAGTAGCTATTAATCCATTGCTCAGGGTTTCAGGAGGTGAAGAAAATTTTGCATTCACTTCGGTTCTTGCCCAGTTGTTTTTTGGAGGTGCTTCCTATCTTAGCCCTCTTCTTTATTCTTACCTGGTTACAAACCTGACATCAGGCAATACATCAAATTTGCTGCTTTCAACTTTAGACAAACTGGTTCCTGCTAATCTTAAATGGGTATCCATCTACTGGATTTTTGCCATTATCGCCATAGCAATGGTGGTCGTAATTATGTTCTCGAGGTTTCCTAAAGTTGAATTGAACGAAGATGAAAAAGTCGGTAGCATCGATACCATTCGAGAGTTACTCAAAAACAAATATGTTGTTCTGTTTTTCTTTGGCATATTTGCCTATGTGGGAACAGAACAAGGCGTTGCAAGCTGGATATCAAAATTTCTTGAAGATTATCATGGAATGAATGCAGCCGTAGAAGGAGCAAGTGCCACGTCATGGTTTTGGGGATTGCTGACCATCGGTTGTTTATTGGGACTTGGTTTATTAAAGTTAATAGACAGTAAAATTATCCTAAGGATTTTTTCTGTTGCGGCCATGATTTGTCTTGCAACCGCATTAACAACAGGTAACGGGATGATCGCCTATTACGGATTTATCGGCGTTGGGTTTTTTGCTTCTGTGATGTGGTCGATTGTATTTTCCTTAGCCCTTAACTCACTGAAAGATAATCACGGCGCCTTTTCAGGAATACTTTGTTCCGGTATCCTTGGGGGAGCTGTAATTCCATTGATTGTTGGAATTCTTGGCGATGCCTTTGGTTTAAGGGTCGGTATTTCGTTTGTATTTCTTACCCTTGGTTACATCTTCAGCATTAGCTTCTGGGCTAATCCTTTAATTAAAAATAAAACGGTCAACTTGATAAAAACTTAATAGCAAACTTTTAAAACGATAATTCAATGAGCAAATTAGCAATTTTAGGTGGGGACCCAATCCGAAACACAAAAACAAATCCCTGGCCAAAATGGCCGGTTTGGGATGAAAAGGAAGAAAAAGCCTTGCTCGAGGTATTAAACAGCGGCGTTTGGTCGTATAACGGACCGAAGGAGACAGCGTTTAATAAAAGCTTTGCCGAATATACAGGTGTAAAGTATGCCATTTCTGCTGCAAATGGAACCGTCACCTTGCAAATGGCGTTGGAAGCCTGCGGCATTGGTATTGGCGACGAGGTTATTCTCCCCGGTTTAACCTGGCAGGCTACTGCCGCTACAATTTTAGATGTGAATGCAACTCCGGTTATGGTTGATGTATGCGAAGATACCTGGTGTATTGATCCAAAAGAAGTTGAAAAAGCAATAACTCCGCGGACAAAAGCGATCATTCCGGTCCATTTGTATGGCAGTTTTGCCGATATGGATGAGATACTGAGGATTGCTAAAAAGCATAACCTGTATGTCATCGAAGACTGCGCTCACAAACCTGGTGGTGAATGGAATGGCAAAAAAGCGGGTAGCATCGGCGATATTGGCAGCTTCAGCTATCAATTATCAAAACATTTAACGGCCGGAGAAGGCGGGTCGGTTACTACAAATAATTTTGAATTGTACGAAAAACTCGATGCGCTTCGGAATTGCGGCAGAAGGCCTGAACCTGAATCATCTGCGAAAGCGGACAAGGGAGAAGGTGTTTATTTTGATGCCGGAAATTTCTTTCAATCTGGTAATTACCGGATTACTGAATTTCAGGCTGCTATTTTAATTGAAGGGTTGAAAAGACTGCCCGAACAGAATCGTGTCAGGGATGAGAATGGGATCTATCTGAACTCACTTTTGGTTGATATTCCGGGAGTAATGCCGATGAGACGTGACAAAAGGGAAACGAAAGAGGCTTACTTTAACTTTGCATTTAGGTATAATAAAGACGAATTCAAGGGTCTGCCGGTTCAGAAGTTCAGGTCTGCGCTTACGGCAGAACTTGGAATTGAAGTTGCAGCCAGCTATACTCCACTGAATAAATGTTCGTTATATGTACCATTAACAAAACCTGCACGTTACAAACTGAATGACGAATACTGGGCTGCAATTGATCCTGCCAGGTTCGATTTGCCTGTCTGTGACCGGATTCACTTTGAAGAATCGGCTTGTATTCACCACAAAATACTGATGGGGACCAAAGCTGATATGGATCTGGTTGCCGCTGCCATCAAAAAGGTTTACGACAATGCTGAATCTTTGTGAAAGGCTGTTCATAAATTTACCTGACAGTTGAATCTGCTTCGGGATTCAACTTTGATTTTATTCCAATGCCTCTGGTTTTTACAGGTGGATATTAGCTTCTTAAACCCTGAAAGGGTTTCACTTTAATAACCGTGGGTATAACCCACGGAAAACGAGATAAATAAATCCGGAACCCTGAAGGGGTTCAACTTTTTTCTTTAAATGTAATTATGAAGAAAATAAGAATAGTACTGATAGGTTGTGGTTATATTGCCAATTACCATGCCCGTGGTCTCAAGGCATTGCTTGATGTCGAAATTGCTGTGGTTGTTGGACTTCCCATTGAGGCTGCCAGGGCATTTGCCGAAAAGTACAATATCAAAGAGGCAACTGACGATGTTTCTACACTTTTTGATCGCGATGACATTGATGCGGCAGTTATCGGAACCCCTAATAAATTCCATGCCCCTTTTGCAATCGGATTTCTGAACAAAGGGAAAGATGTCTTCCTTGAAAAACCGATGGCAATGAACGCCAAAGAAGGACTTTTTATCAAGAAAGCTGCAGATGCCAATAATCAACTGGTGATGGTAGGTCATATGTGGCGGTTCGATAATGATGTGAATTTTGTAAAAGGCACTGTTGACTCCGGGCAATTGGGCAAGATTGTTAAAACAAAAGGTTACGGAATTCACGAGAACTGGGGACCAGCAGGGTGGTTCTCGCAAAAAGAACTGGCCGGTGGCGGTGCCCTGGCCGATATGGGCGTTCATGCGATCGATACGGTCAGGTATATTTTAGGTGATCCCAAACCTGTAAAAGTTTATGCAAAGATTGGAACCCATTATGGAAGTTATGATGTAGATGATTCCGGTATTGTTATGATTTCGTGGGACAATGGCACTGAGTCAATCATCGAAAGTGGCTGGTGGCAACCCCATATGGATGGTCCGGAAGCTGCAACAGGCATTTATGGAACCAAAGGGTATGCGAATGTATTTCCTACCTATCTTAAATATAAAGTTGGCGGTATTAACGGGAAATTTGACGCCAAACTACCGGAGAAGAAAGAACATTGCGATCAGTCGATGTACACCCGTCAAATGGAACATTTTATCGATTGCATACGATCCCGCAAACAACCTGTTCCTGGATTAACTGAAGGACAAATTATTTTGGATATTGTGGATGCGGCCTACAAATCATCTGAAACAGGTGAGGTCGTAAATCTCTGATTGTAAAATGCATTAAAGGATTTAGAGGTATCGCCTCGGAATTTCGATGTAAGGAATCGTGAAAATTACTTCGGGCTGCGGTTTAACGGGTACATAAAAGCTACGAAAGATGGCATTTACAAGTTTTACCTGAAGTCGAACGATGGCAGCCGGTTGTATATTGATGGACAGGAACTGATCGAAAATGATGCAAATCACGGTGCCATTGAAGAACCTGGGGAGGTTGCACTACAGGCAGCTACTCACAATTTGATGGTGAAGTATTTTCAGTGCGGTGGTGGAAAAGCCTTAACGGCGAGCTGGTCTGGTCCCGGAATCGAAAAGCAGGAAATACCGGTATCTGTATTGTTCCATGAGAAGCAATGATTTTACTTAAAACTGGCATGTTATGAAAATAGAAAGATCCTCTATTGTTCTTTTTCTGTTGTTTTACGTTGCCCTCGTACCATTATTGGCTCAGCAGGCAAAAGTACCAGGCATAGTTGTTAATCATATTCCGGCAACCACAAAAACATATATTGGTTCGCCGAGTATCTGTATTCTTCCCAATGGCGACTATATCGCTTCGCACGACCATTTTGGACCCGCAACAACCGAGCATGAAAAGGCTTTGACAGCGATCTATAAATCAACAAACCACGGAAAAACATGGACAAAAATCTCGGAAATCCATGGTCAGTTCTGGTCAAACCTATTTGTCCATAACCAGGAATTGTATATAATGGGAACATGGAAACACCATGGCAATCTGGTTATTCGCCGATCCACAGATGGTGGGACCTCCTGGAGCGAACCGACCTCTGAAACTACCGGTTTGCTTCGTGAAGGGGAATATCATACAGCCCCGATGCCAATGGTAATCCACAATGTGCGCATCTGGCGTGCCATTGAAAATGCAAAATCGGAAAGTACAAAATGGGGCATTCGGTACAGTGCCATGGTCATTTCCGCCCCGGTTGATGCAGATCTGTTAAATGCGTCGAGCTGGACGACTACCAATTTCCTGACCCATAATCCAACCTATCTCGATGGTAAATTTGGAGGATGGATTGAAGGGAATGCAGTTGTTACCCCCGAAGGGAAACTTGTCGATATCCTTCGGGTAGCCACTTCTGAAAAAGGACGCGAATTGGCAGCAGTGGTCAATATCAGTGAAGATGGACTAAAGGCATCTTTTGACCCTTCAACCGATTTTATGGAGTTTGTGGGAGGGGCACGAAAATTTTCCATCCGGTACGATCCTAAATCGAAGTATTATTGGACAATATGCAATATGATTTCCCCTGAATTCGCAGGAATGGATGCAGGCTCCGTTAGAAATACGCTGTTGCTTAAAAGTTCGTCCGATCTGAAAAACTGGACTGTGAACAAGGTATTACTCCACCATCCTGATGTATTAAAACATGGATTTCAATATGTTGACTGGCAATTTGATGGGCGTGATATCTTTTTTTTGTCCCGCACCTCATACGATGACGAATTCGGGGGCGCAGATAACTTTCACAACGCCAATTACCTGACATTCCACAGGATCAATAATTTCAGAAGATTGAAATACGAAAATATACAGAAATAGCTTGCCATTAACCTGGCAACTTAAAGCATATATAGCAGACTATCACAACTTAATAAATTTTTTAGTCGGCACGATTTTCTCAAAGGCAAAAAAAATGATAATAAACAATAGGACTAAGTAACTGATTTAATCAACATGGAGAATTGAACAATGATTAAAAAAAAAGAATTCAAGGCTGGATTGAGGATATTGCCAATTGTTTTATTGTGCCTGTTGTTTTTTCCGAAAGCATTTGCTTCAGGTACGGTTGATCCGTCTTCTTCGGATTACACGGGTAGGAGGGGTGAAAATATATACGTTTCGAAACTAGGGAACAACTCCGATGGCAGTAGCTGGGTGAAGGCTTTCCATACCATCCAGGCGGCATTATCGGCAATTCCTGATGATAAGGGAGGGCATACGATCATGATTCGGCCGGGCAGCTATGTTGAAGCCAATTTATCAACGGCATACAAGGGAGCTCAGGGAGCTTATAATTTGTTAATGGGTGATACGGATGGTAAATTAGGTTCTGGTGCGACCGGCAGGATTATTATCGATTCAGGTGATCCGCAAAAAGGTTTTAAAAGTTACGACTGGTGGGGAACGATTCGGGCCACATCCAAAGGGTGGAGACCTGAGTTCACCGAGCAGACTTTTTCGAGTATTTGTTGGGACCGGTGGATTCTTCGTAATCTTTATACATCCGGTGGCGATGCAGGATTCTTCTGGGATCTGACGGATAAAAGCGGTGAGGGTTTCACGGTGATTTTAGAAGATTGTGTTGGCATTGGGCGTGCTTTTGGCGGTGGAATTTGTTATCCGGTTGTTCGCCCGGATGAACCAAGCATTTTCAGGCGATGTTACTTTCTTGCCCTTGATTGGGTGGGTGATACTGGTGCCATATTGGTCGGTGGATGGGAAAAAACGATGCCCGGATTTCCCCATCTGATTATGGAAGATTGTACACTTGTTCATCCGGATAATGCCCTGGCCATGTCTTATGCAAGTAATTGCGTAAACGTCAGGGCAGTTCGCTGTCGCATGATTGTATTAAACTTTACGCAACCCGAAATGGGTGGAAAATCAACAGGAATCATTTGTACCCAAGGGCATAAGCCTACCGGAAAAATGCATGTTGATCTGGAAGATTGCATGCTGGCCGGTTACAGTGTTTTTACTCCGGGTGAGGATGGAAAGGCTGTCAGCTACACAACTAAAGGTAAAGTGCAGGCGTATGTTCAGTTCAGTCAGCCAGTTCCTGAAGGCTTTGAAAGGATCAACCGTTGGCCGGATAATTTATTCGACTACATCGCAATTCCGAAACCAGTATTGAAGCAATAATAAATTGGCTATGAAGAACTTGAAAATATTTATCCTGTTGAATTTAGCTTTTGTTATCTCATTGAGCGGACAACCCAAATTTTCATACCTGAATTTGATGTCTGAAAATGATTTGGAATTCCTCAAAGAGTTAACGAAAGATGTGATGGAAAGCTCACGAATTGTTCCAGGTCAAAAAATATCAGATGAATTTGGTCCAAACAATACAGGCGGAACCTTGATCCGGCCGGGTGGCCGAACCTGTTACCCTGCCTTCTGGATCCGGGATTATGCCTTGTCACTCGAAAGTGGTTTTGTAACTTCCGAAGAACAAAAACACATGTTGCAATTAGCTGCATCTACACAATGCGACCAGACCTGGATTACAAATGGTGGTAGTATGGTCCCCGTCGGAGCTATTGCCGACCATATCCGTATTGATGACAGCAAACCTATTTATTTTCCGGGAACTTACGATTTTGTCGGCCAGGGAAATAGGAATTGGGGCATGACGCCACCGTATTGCGATCAGTTTTTCTTCATTCAAATGGCCTGGTATTACGTCAAATCGGCTTCCGACCTTCAATTCTTAAAATCAGAAATTAATGGATTAAAATTGATTGACCGTTTGGAGATGGCCTTTAAAGTGCCTCCTACAAAGCAAAATGGGGTAATCGTTTACACAACTGACGATTTCAGGGGAGTCGATTTTGGGTTTCGCGATGCGGAGTTTTTAACCGGCGAACTTTGTATGCCTTCTTTGCTTAAGTATAAATCGGCCTTGCAATTAGCTGAATTGTTTGATCGAATCGACAGAAAAGACAAAGCTGAAGTGTACCGGTCGATTGCCAGCCGACTGAAGAAAGAGATTCCGATGGTCTTTTCCGATATCAGGGGTATGCTTTTAGCCTCGACGGGAAAAAGTAAACAACCGGATGTTTGGAGTACGGCATTGGCGGTATATTATGGAATTCTGGAAGGCGATAGTCAGGAAAAAACCTGCCTGTTTCTAAGGGATGCCTACAAAAATGGAACTTTGGCAAGCAGGGGTAATATCAGGCATGTGCTTACCTGCGACGATTACAATGAATCAACAGCTTGGGAGAGAAGCCTTACCGAAAAAAACTCTTACCAGAATGGAGCATATTGGGGTACGCCCACGGGGTGGGTTTGTGATGCCATTGCAAGGGTTGATATTGAAATGGCAAAACAATTGGCCAAGGAATATATCGACGATTTACGCACAGGTGATTACCGAAAGGGTGCAGAATTTGGTGCTCCCTGGGAATGTTACAATTCAAAATCCGCTCAGAACGCTGTGTATCTCACAACGGTATCCAGTCCCTACATCGTTTTTAGTCAGAAATGAACATGCTATAAACTTAAACGACAACCATGAATAAACTATTCTTTACTATTCAGATAATCTTCCTGATCGGTTTAATTCAGACAACGAATGCACAGTTAAAAAAAGATATTCCATCAAGTTCTATTGAGGTAAAACAATGGGTCGAACAGCACTTTGCCAAAGGCAAGGTTCCACCGTTTTCTTTTTTTTATGGGGGAAAAAGTTCTGATAGTTTCATCAAGAACTGGCAATACCGTACTGAAAAACTGAAACCAAAAGAACTGAATTCAGAAGAAACAGTGTACACCTATTCCGATAAACAAAGCGGTCTCGTCGTAAAATGCACAGTTACCTGTTTTACTGATTTCCCATCCGTTGAATGGGTATTGAAATTTTCAAATGCATACGGATCGAATACACCGATCCTGGAAAAAGCTGCTGTTATTGATTATTCTTTTAATGCGGGGACGAAAGGCAATTTTGTACTTCACCATGCCCTGGGGAGCAATGCTGAGCGAACCGATTTTCAACCAGTTGATGAGAATTTAGAGGCCAATAATAGTATTTATATGACTCCTTCAGGAGGAAGATCTTCTGATAAAACAGCCTTCCCGTTTTTCAATATTGAAATGCCCGGACAACAAGGGATTATGGTGGCTGTGGGCTGGACCGGAAAATGGTATGCTGATGTTTTGCAGGCTGACGAAAAATCAGTTTCGTTGAAATCAGGTATGGAAAAAATGCAACTGATTCTTTATCCGAATGAAGAGATTCGTACACCAAAAATCTGCCTGCTCTTCTGGAAAGGCGACGACCGGATGGTTGGACATAATCAGTTCAGACAGTTTATTCTGGCTCATCATTCGCGTAAAATAGACGGAAAGTTTGCCGAATATCCGCTTTCCGGAAGTTTTGATTATGGCGATCCCGCGCCTTGCGGAGAATATAATTGCTTAACAGCGGAATTTGCTATTGCATTGGTCGATCGGTATAAACGATTTAAAATTTTACCTGAAGTTTTCTGGCTTGATGCCGGATGGTACACAGGATGTGGATGGGACAAAAAGAACGGAGAATGGTGGCAAAATGTGGGTAACTGGACAGTTGACAAAGATCGTTTCCCGGATGGGTTGAAACCGGTTGCCGATGCTGTGCACAAGACAGGTGCCAAATTCATGGTCTGGTTCGAACCAGAGAGAGTTATGGAAGGAACCCAACTTTATACTGAACATCCGGAATGGCTGATTAAACTTCCCAAGAGCAAAAACGCACTCTTCGACCTGGGGAATGAAAAAGCACGGATTTGGTTAACAGACTATATTTCTGGTTTTCTTAAAAAAGAAGGAATCGATTATTACCGGCAGGATTTCAATTTTGACCCAAAGCCATACTGGGATGCCAACGATAAACCTGATCGTGTAGGCATTTCCGAAATCAAGCACATTGAAGGTCTATATGCTTATTGGGACAGTTTACTCGTTCGTTTTCCAAAACTGCTGATCGACAATTGTGCGAGTGGAGGTCGGCGACTCGATCTGGAAACAACATCCCGAAGTGCTCCGCTTTGGCGCACCGATTACCAGTATGGCGAGCCAAACGGTTATCAGTGTCATACATTCGGATTAAACTTCTACCTGCCCATTCACGGAACGGCAATTTATAAAACTGACGGCTACACATTCCGTTCAGGATTGGGAGGAACCGCGGTGATGAATTGGGAGGTTACCGGAAAAAACTCGGAACCTATCCCGGCGATTCAGAAACGGATTCAGGATTATAAAAATCTGCGCCAGTATTTTTATGCTGATTATTATCCGGTAACTGAAAGCCTCAATAACACTGGCGACGATGTTTGGTTGGCCTACCAATTAAACCGACCAAAAGAAAATGATGGAATCATCATCGCTTTCAGGAGGAATAATTGTCCGGACGATGCGATAACAGTCAAATTGAAGGGATTGGATAAAGCTGCTGATTATGAATTGATAGATGATGATACAGGCATAAAAACAATTCAAAAAGGGGATTTACTTTGTAATGGATTTTTACTTTATCTGGCTGAAAAACAGAAGTCATTACAGATCAATTATAAAAAAGTGAAGAATTAATTTGGTTATCGAATGAAAAGAATCTTAAAGTACTTGTTGATTTTGATTTTATCATTGTTGGTAATTGTTGCACTGATCATTGCTGGAATTGCCATCATTTATCAAGGTACAGTTGACGTAATGCCGAGCCAAATGACTGTTTCAGCAAAGCCCGGCGAGTTTGGACAAATGGTCAATCCATTTATTGGAACAGGAGGATTTCCTACCTACACAAGCGGAGATGATATTCCCGGCGCAACGGTTCCGTTCGGAATGGTTCGGCTGAGTCCGGATACAGAATTTTTTCTTGGAGCCAATTTTTATGATGAAAATACCATCAGCACCGCCGGATATTTTTACGGCGATCACAAAATCATGGGATTCAGTCATACCCGCATGATTGGTACCGGTGCATACGAAGGCGGCCATTTCAGAGTTATTCCAACAGTTGGTGAAATCGGGCATAAAAATTACCTATCAGGGCGATACAGTGAGTTTTCGCATCGGGATGAGATCGCTTTCCCTGGTTATTATGCGGTGAAATTTCCCAAACAGGGAATTATGGCCGAGTTAAGTTCCAGCGAAAGGGTAGGAGTGCATCGCTATACTTTCTCCGGAAAAGATATGCCGCATATTTTAATCGACGTTTCCAGCGCACTGGGAAAGCGAAAAGCAACTGAAGGTGATGTTCAGGTTTATCCTGAAAAGCAGGAGGTAACCGGTGCTATCCGCACTTTCGGTTCATTTGCAGGAAGGTACGGCGGAGAAAAAGTCTATTTTGCTGCTCGGTTCAGCAAGCCTTTCTCCGGATTCGGAGTTTGGTCGGGCAGTCAATTTGTTAAAAATAAGGCAGAAGTAAAAGGTGATCAGATTGGTGTTGATTTGGGCTTCAGTAAAGGAAAAACCGATCAGGTTGTCGAACTTCGGCTTGGTATTTCGTATGTGAGTATTGAAAATGCAAGGGCTAACCTGGAGGCTGAAGCAGGCAATTTAAGTTTTGATGCAATTCAGAAGAAAGCCACGCAAGCCTGGGAAGACAAGCTTTCGCTGATCAAAATTGAGGGTGGAACTAAAGATCAACAAAAGATATTTTATTCAGCGCTTTACCGATCCCTGCAAATGCCGACACTGTTTAACGATGCTAATGGTGATTACATGGGTTTTGACAAAAAGGTACATCAAACAACTGACTTCAGATATTTTACTGATTTATCACTGTGGGATACTTTCCGGACTATTCATCCGCTTTTAACTTTGATTGATCAAAAGGATCAGCGCGATATGATGGTTTCTTTAGTAAAAATGTGCGAACAGGGAGGCTCGCTTCCGCGCTGGCCTTCGGGATATGGCTATACCGGTTCCATGCTGGGCGCTTCGGCTGACATTGTCATTTCTGAAGCTTATCAGAAAGGCATTCTGAATTTTGATGTGGAGACTGCCTATCAGGCGATGAGAAAGGCTGCTTTGGCGATTGACGTACCGAAGGAAGGTTTTAAACCACGGGAAGGAATGGTGGATTGTCTGATGTATCAATATTGTCCTGCAGATCTGATGGATAGATCTGTCAGTAAAACATTGGAATACGCCTATGCCGACGATGCTATTTCAAAACTGGCACAGGCGCTTGGCCACGAAGAAGATGCAAAATTATTTGCCGGACATTCAAAATTCTATCGTAATGTCTGGAATCCCGAAAGCCAATATTTCCAGGCCCGAAATGCTTCGGGATCATTTGTGAAGAAGTTTAAACCGCTTAAGCTGACTTACCTTGATTTTGATGGTGAATATACCAAAGCATACGTTGAAGGAAGTGCACTGCAATGGCGGTGGGCGGTATTTTTTGATCCGGAAGGTTTGATTTCACTCTTTAAAGACAAGGCTTATTTCGTAAAAGAACTCAATGATTTCTTCGCACTTTCCGATTCGGCACGAGGCACCTTGAGTCCGGGTTCGTATTACTGGCACGGCAATGAACCTGATCTTCACGCTGCCTACCTGTTTAACTCCGCCGGCCGCCCCGATCTGACCCAGAAGTGGGTACGCTGGATTCTCGACAATAAATACGGCGCCGGATACGATGGCATTGATGGAGATGATGATGCGGGAACCTTGTCTTCGTGGTATGTATTCAGCGCTTTGGGGTTCTATCCAGTAGCAGGATCAGATATTTACCAGATTGGAGCACCGCTTTTCAAGAAGGCTGAAATAAAAATGGACGATAAACGGTTCACAATCATAGCTGAAAATTATTCCCCTTCCTATAAGTATGTAAATAAAGTGCATTTAAATGGCATTCTCCTCGACCGCTTTTGGCTAAAGCATTCGGAAATTGCACAGGGAGGTATCTTACGTTTTGAAATGAGTGATAAGCCGGTTATAAAATAAATTTATAGAAATCTACTGAATAAAAATATTCCTTTATGCAAAGAAACTCAATCTTCTTGACCCTTGTTTTTCTTCTTTTCTCTTCCTTCTGTGCTAACTCCCGGAGTGTAATTCGCAACCATGTTGTTGAAAAATCAGATGATAAAACAGCTAGGACCTACGGCTCTGAACCTGATTACAGTAATCTGAAAAATTGGGCTGCCTCCCCTTTTAAAAAAGATGCAAGTGACAGTATTCCTGCATTTCTAAAAGATGAGAAAAGAGATACCTGCGCCGATGTGTTTTTTATTCATCCGACTTCCTATTTTGGAGAAGAAGAGACTTCACCATGGAATGCCGATCTGAACGATACAACCGTCAACAACGAGACCGATTCAAAGTCTATATTATTTCAGGCATCAGTTTTTAACGGTAGTTGCCGGGTTTTTGCACCACGTTACCGCCAGGCAAATATGAAAGCTTTTTACGTGTTTGGAACACCCATCGCTAATAAGGCTTTTGATTTGGCATATAGTGATGTAAAGAATGCTTTCCTTTATTTTCTAAAACATTACAATAATAACCGTCCAATCATTATCGCCTCCCACAGTCAGGGAAGTCTCCATGCGATCAGGTTATTGCAGGAATTCTTCGACGGGAAACCGTTGCAAAATCGACTGGTTTGCGCTTACATTGTTGGATATCAAATAAAGAAAGAAACATTTAAACTGCTTCCACTCGGAGAGCGGCCTGATCAAACCGGATGTTTTGTTGGATGGCGCAGTTATGCAAAAGGTGAGATTCCTAAAAGTATTGAAGCCGAAGACGGAAATTCAGTTTGCGTCAATCCCTTAACATGGGCAACGAACGAACAATGGACTTCTTCGGAACTCCACATGGGTATCATGAATAGTTTTGAAACGATCGTACCACATACGGTAAGTGCGGGGATTGAGCCTTCTTCCAAAATACTTTGGATTGATACACCTGTAGTTTTGGGTGAGAAAAAGGGACCAATTAAAAACTATCACGTCTGGGATTACAACCTCTTCTGGATGAATATCAGGCAAAATGTGAAACTGCGCATTGATGCCTTTAACAGTGGACTCCCCAAACCAAGACACGGAAATACCTATGTAATTGCACATAGGGGTGCCCATGTCGGAATTCCCGAGAACTCATTGGCAGCCATCCAAAAAGCGATTGACCTGGGTTGCGACTTTGTGGAAATTGATACCCGGATGACAAAAGACGGGAGAATTGTGAGTGTACACAATGCTTCAGTTGATGAATACGTAACTGGGAAAACCGGTAAGGTAAAAGATTTCACACTGGAAGAGATTAAAAAACTGGATATCGGAGAAAAGACCGGACCCGACTGGAATAATACACGCATCCCGACGGTTGAGGAAATCTTGCAACTATGCCACGGAAAGATTGGCATTTACCTCGATCTGAAGGAGCCATTGGTTCCCGAATTGCTCCGGATCATTCATAAATACGATATGGAAAGTGATATCATCTGGTACATTCCTGCATCGCGCATGGAAATCATTAAACAACTTAAAACACTTTGCCCTGATTGCATTCCAACACCAGATCCGGGACCAGAAAAGAATATTCTGGAAGTGGTTAACCAGGTTCATCCGTCGATACTGGCAAGTGATATGGGGCAATTGAGTGAAAGTTTTGTAAAGACAGCTCATGCAGGTAATTCAAAGGTTTTTGTGGATGAGAAGAATGGTACGCCAGAGGAATGGAATCAAATTATAAATTGGGGAACGGATGGAATTCAGACAGATAACCCCGCTGCCTTAATTGAATATCTAAAAACCAGGAAATGAATTAGAATAGACGCACGCCGTGCTTCCATACGAATATTGATGATCAATGTGTTGCAAATTGAAATATCGGAAATACATAATGGAAAAAGCAGAAAAAAAAGAACTTTAGTTAATAGCTCATTGAAAACAAATATTTGTTTTAATTTTGAAACTTAACAAACCGAATCTTATCTGAAATCTGCTATGATATTAAAACAAAAACAGGGAGGTAAACGCAAGGAGTTTGAACTTATAAACAATACTGACTTAAGAATAAAGGAAAAACAATCGGGCGAATTAAAAGAGTGGACTGTTAAGCTCGATATGATTGGACATCACCTGGTTTATCAGCAGGCAACACGAAAGCGATTGTATATATTGTCTTCCTTTTTTGTGGGCTTTCTCGTATTTATTACAATTGCACTCTATATGAGCGATGACTTTACGGGTAATCTTCCGATTGTTATTGGCTCATATGTATTGTTTGGTGGAATGATTTCTTTGGCATTATTTTCGCCCTTGAAGAAGGAAATACATTTAGTGGGTGGCAATGTTAATTTGACCTTCTTCAAAGACAGTCCATCTCCGGAATCGGTAAATACCTTTATAAGCGAGATCATCAGGTTATCTAAGCAGCAATTATTGAATAAATATGCCAAAATTGATGCGGAACTTCCTGAAGAAACGGTGTTCACACAGCTAAACTGGTTAAAGAACAGGGATCTTTTAACAGAAGAAGAATACCAGGAGTTGAAGAGAGAATACAAAACACAACGGTTAATTAAAGACTATTGAATTCCTGGTCAATTGATTTTAAGAAATACCAGTAATCTAAAACCTGCCAACTAATTATTCCTATTCAATATGAACGCGCTGAAATTGATTCAAAAGCAAGGTTTTACATGCAATGAGTTTCTTTTATTGGATGATACTTTATCGGTCAAACAAGCTACAATCACCGAAAATAAAGAGTGGGTTGTAAAGTTAGATCAACTTAGATATGAGACAGTTATAGAAAAAGAAGCAAGTTTAATACGAAATCTGGTTGCAGTTTTCTTAGGTTTATGTTCCGTGTTAATTGTAATCGCAAATGCAGCAGATCATTCAAATCACATGAGTACCTGGTTCTGGATTGCACTTTGCACGATTAATTTCTGGCTGGCAACTGCCATGTTTTTTACACCGGTTACAAACGAATTGCAACTTGTTGGAGGCTCAGAAAAGTTAGTTTTTTTGTCAGACAAACCTTCAGAAAAAGAAGTGCGCGAATTTGTGGATGAGATCATTCAGCGATCGAAGAATGTTTTGCTAAGAAAATACGGTACTGATCCTGATTTACCTGAACAATTAATGATCTCTCAACTGAACTGGTTGCTTGATATTGGGGTTATCGACAATGAGACATTTGATGTTTTGAAAGCAAATTACTATTCCTGTAAAGCCTGAATTTATACAGATCGTATTAATGTTGGTTGCATTTAAAGCAATATTTTTTCCGTCAATTATTCCTTTATTATGTTTCTATAACACTTTGTATGGGTCATCCGGCTTCGAACAATTATTTCGTGTTATTTGATTTCTTTTTTAACGTCCGTACTAGTGATTTTGCAAATATGGAAGTCCGGAATCGAGTGTCCGTATGTTCGCGTTTCTACTTCCGTATGTATGCGCGTTTACATACGTATGTGCTAAGGTTTACATACATATGTACAAACGTCTGAATACGGACTCAGGAACAGGAAGATATACTTCTTTGTTCAAATATTTAAAGATAAGGACATTAACCATTGCAAAAACAAAAAACAGGACACTTCAAATTAAAATAGCTGAAAGGGCAAATCCTTCAACCAGGAAAAGAAATGGGTCGCTTCAAACTGACGAACTTGCAACCTTTATTACAGAAATAAGCAGGAAAAAATCTTTAACTTAGTAAAAGTTATATGTGTTCTGTATCTTTTGACAATCAAATCTAACCATGCCAAACGTCACAGTATCCTTTTTATAAACAATGTTGATGCATTAGGCTTGAGAAAGTTGTGAATAGGGCTTTTAAGGTTAATATTTAATGTGCTTTATCGAATATTAAAGGGGTATTTGGCAGATGGCAAATGTATTTTTGAATCTGATTTACAGACCAATCTATTCAAGCGATGCGTAATACAGTGTTGGCTTTTATTTTTAGACCCTTCCTTTTATTTTCCTGCTGTTCTATTCAACAGGCATCCAACCAGGTTAAAATAGGAATGTGTGCTGATCCGCATCTTCCGGCCATACACGAATGCTGAAGTTTAAAACGAAATAATATGCACTATAAAATGCTGATAGGTTTATTGATATTGGGTTCGTGTGCTACACCTGAATCCTATTTAAAAGAGATCCAGGTTACAAATGATAATGCGAAGAATCACGACCTCGACAACAATGATAATTTCTCACCTGATGGGAGATGGCTCGTTTATGATACCCGGACCAGTCTGGGAGGTATTGGTGGTAGTCCATCAGTCGAAAGGGTAAACATCGAAACGAAAGCAATCGAAGTGCTCTTCGAAATCCCCGACAATACTGAATTTGGTCCCGGCGCGGGGGCTGCAAGTTATCACCCGATTGAAAACAAGGTGATTTTCATTCATGGTTTACCTATCTGCACCGAAAAGAATCCCTATCAGCAATGGCGCCGTTCAGGTGTGATTGTTAATGACAATCAACCGAATGTAGCGATCAATATGGATGCAAGGGATGTCACATTTCCTTTTACCCCGGGCGCTTTACGCGGAGGAACGCACCGGCACGAATGGAGCCGCGATGGTAAATGGGTAGGCTATACCTACAACGATGCCATCATGAAGAAACTCGAAGATTCAACAGGCATTAAATGGAACCTGCGCACAGTTGCAGTTTCCAATCAGCAACATACGGTAATCGTTGACAAAGATGAAGCGGGAGAGAATGTGGCAGGGACATGGTACAGTGCTGTTGTTGTGCGGGTCGTTCCCGATCCGAAACCGGGAAGTGACGAAATAAGCAATGCCGCTACCGACAGCTGGATCGGAACAAATGGTTATCCGAAACCGGATGGATCAATGCAAATCGCTCGTGCGTTTATAGGAAAGGTGAATGATAAGGATGGAAAGACTGTTGATGAACTTTTTGTAGTGGATATTCCAGACTCGATCAATGTTCCGGGTGAATATGGTCCGCTCGAAGGAACTGAGACATCATTTCCAATGCCTCCCAAAGGAACATTTCAGCGCAGGCTGACCTATACCGCCGACAGTCAATTCCCGGGCTGTGGCGGAGTTGTCCGCTCTTCATTCGACGGGAAGCAAATCTCCTATTTAGCAAGGGATGCAAAAGGGGTTCAGCAGATCTTTTTGATTTCACCTTTGGGTGGAGAACCAGTCCAGGTTACAGAGCACAATTCGGATGTTCAAAGTGGTGCAAGATGGAGTCCGGAAAATCAATCAATTGCTTATATTTGGGACAACAGTATTGTTCTTTGTGAGATTTCGGACCAGCCGTTTGAGAAACGGGCTAAAAGACTAACAGCCAAAACAACAGATACTCCTTCAAATCTGGTCTGGTCAAACGATGGAAGAACAATGGCCTTTAACCGTACCGTTTCCGTGGATGGTAAAAGCGATCAAAAGAAACAGATTTTTGTTATTAATCTGGCAACTAATAAATAGACAATGAAAATAATGACGCGCCTGGCGATTATTCTGCTTTTTGTAACAACCTTTCAAATTGGGTTTTCACAGAATAAGATTGATGTTCTGACAGCTCCGGCAGGAGATAAGTTTACCCAAATAAAGGTGGATGGTACCACGATATTGCCAAGTGGCCGGTTTTTAACGCCGGCCGGCAAGGTGGTGCGAATTACGAATGACCCGTTCGGGATGGCAGTTGCCCTCGATGGCAAAAAAGCGGTAACGCTCCACAATGGGGTGTTTACGATTATTGACCTGCAATCGTTGGAAACCACTCGAGTTCCTAGCTATGATAAGAAAATCAAATCGCCGTTATCCAAAGGATCATTTTTAGGCGTTGCTTTTGCGGGTGATTCAAAAACAGTTTATTTGAGCGGAGGAGATAATGGAGCCGTTATTAAATATGACATTGAAAGTTTGACCCGTCTCGATTCCATTTCATTAAACGGGAATGTAAATGGTATTGATTTCAATGACAGTTTCACTTCCGATCTTGTGCTTAATGAGGCAAACAATGAATTGCTTGTTTTAGACAGGGGTAATTTCAGAATGGTCCGTATCGATTTGACGAATAATAAAATTACAGCTTCAATTAAAGTTGGTCGCCAACCTTTCGGCCTGACTTTGAGCCCGGATAAAAAAACAGCTTTTGTGGCAAATGTAGGGATGTATGAATATCCTTTAATTAAAGGGATTACTCCTGAAAATTATGACTCGAAATTGATTTCGCATCATCCATATGGTGATAATACGAAAGAGTCCATCAATGGAACCAGGGTTGAAGGTCAAAAAATCCCGGGTGTTGGCAGTCCGCTAAGTCCTGATGCGATGAGCGTATTTACGATTGATCTTGCTACGAACAAAGTGATGGATAAATTCAAAACGGGCCATCAGATCGGGCATATGATTGAAGATGCTGAAGTTGTAGGTGGTGCGAGTCCGAATTCAATTGCCGTGGGTGAACAGTTTGCTTATGTGTCGAATGCCACAAATGACAATATCTCCGTCATCGACTACAGAAATCACAAATTGATTGGCGATATTCCAATTCTGGTAGATCCCCGGATTGACAAATACCGCGGGCTGCTACCTTTTGGACTGACATTGAGTAAAGATCAAAAAACGCTCTATGTTGCTTTATTGGGATTCAATGCAGTTGCAGTTATTGACGTGGAATCCAAAACAACCAAAGGAATAATTCCTTCCTGCTGGGGACCTACGCGCGTTCAGTTATCGAAAGATGAGAAAGAAATCTATATCATTACATGCCGTGGGTTTGGTGCCGGACCAAATGGAGGAAAGGGATTTGTATCCCCGCCGCAGGGGTATTACATTGGCGATATTCAGCTAGGCACTTTTCAGAAAGTAGACATGCCTGATGCAGGTCAGCTGGCGACTTATACAAAACAATCGATCGATAATACCTTTGAAAGTATAAGCGTTACCGATGATGCCGAAAATCCGTTACCTGCTTTACCTGGTTTGCACGACTCGCCCATCAAATACATTGTGTATATCACGAAAGAGAACAGGACTTATGATGAGATTTTTGGTCAGATGAAAAATGCGACCGGCGATAGTACCCTTGCACGGTTTGGCGTGAACAATGAATATACCTTGCCGGACTCGCTGAAAGGGAAATTTCCAGGCCTGAAGATCAGTCCCAATCATCACAAGGCTGCCAAACAGTTCTCCTTTTCGGATAATTACTATTGCGATAGCGATGCTTCAATTCACGGCCATCACTGGATGGTGGGTGTGATTCCAAATGAATGGGTGGAAGCCAACTCAAGCGTTTCAAAAACTGCCAAAATATTTTCCAAGGCTCCCGGCCGGCGTTTTCCTGGTTCAACCGGCAGTATTGATCCTGAAGATTATGCCGAGATTGGCGGACTTTGGGAAGCGCTCGACCGAAAGAAGGTTGATTTTTACAACTTTGGGGAAGCCAATGAGACAGCTCATGTGCGCGAGGAATGGTACGACACAAATACGGGTGCTGCTCATGGTGTAATGGTTCCGATGCAAAAGGCATTGTTCTATAAAACAAGCCAAAATTATGCAGGATTTAATATGAATATCCCCGATCAATACCGGATGGATCAGTTTGAAAAAGAGTTTACCAATAAGTGGATCAAAGGGAAAGCAAAACTTCCTTCGTTAATTACGATGCAGGTTCCCAATGATCATGGAGCGGATATACGTCCGCAAGATGGTTATCTTTATCCCTCCTCCTTTATGGTCGATAATGACCTGGCGGTTGGCCGGATTTTGCATTTCCTGTCGCGCACCAAATACTGGAAGAATATGCTTGTGATTATTACCGAAGATGATCCTCAGGGAGGAGTCGATCACATCGATGCTCATCGTTCTGTATTGATGATGGCCGGCCCTTACGTGAAAAAGGGATATGTTTCGCATACCCACGCCAATTTTGGATCGATCCTGAAAACAATCTATAACATTCTGAATATCCCTTACGTTAATCAGTTTGACGTTACAGCTTCGTTATTGCAGGATTTCTTCACCCCGACTGCTGACTACACACCTTACACGTTGGAATTGCATGATTCGCGTGTATTTGATGCTGAAAAGGCAATGAAGAAATACGACCGCACAATCGACTGGCGCAAAATTGAACAGGGTCCTCCTTTAGATAATGAAGAGGTTGAACGTGATGTGATCTATCGGAACAAGTATGATAATGACGCCGTACAACGCAAAGCACTTTACAAGAATAAATAGATCCTGATTCTCTAAAGAATAAATATAAAACTATCAATTCATGAAGACCTTTTTTAAAATCCTTGGACTCGTCTTACTTGTTCTGATCATCGGATTATTGTTTTGGTTTCATACCAATCTGAAGGACCGTCATCCGGGCTATAAGGCTGATTTGACAATTTTAGATGCCAAACCGAATCCCTTAAATGTTGGGTTTGCCGCTTTCCCGATTACACCTGAAGTACCGGACAAGTGGATCGATAAGAACAAGGATGCTGAATACCATCCCGAAGATGGTGACACATTTACCGATGGAAATGGAAATGGTGTTTTTGACGGTGTATGGATTGCCGGATTTGGAAATAGCCGGGCAGCCAATGGAATTCATGATGATACCTGGGCCAGAACAATGGTCATTGATGATGGTAAAACACGCCTCGCAATTGTTGTTCTCGACGCCATCGGGTTTATGAACGACGATGTGATAGATATAAGAAGTCGTATTCCAAAAGAAGCAGGTATAACCTACGCAATTATATCCTCAACGCACACACACGAAGGTCCGGACTTATTGGGACTTTGGGGTGATTCGCATTTTAAAAGCGGTATCAACAAGAAATACATGGAGTATGTGAAGACCCAGACTGTAAAGTCGGTTCTTGAAGCTGTGAAGAAGATCCGTCCCGCCCGGTTGGAAGTATCACAGGACCTTACAGGTGCAATTCCTTTGGCTATTGATACCCGAAAGCCGGAAGTTTTCGATTCAGGTCTACGGTTAATCAAAGCAATCGATAAAGAAAATGGTGCTACCCTGGGATCATTGATCGCCTGGGCCGATCACCCTGAAACTTTATGGAGTGATAATTTGCTGGTTACTTCCGATTTTTGTCATTATGTGCGTGAAGGGGTTGAGAAAGGCGTTTTCAATGGAGATAGTCTTGCAAAACCGGGTATTGGCGGCGTAGCTGTTTACATCAATGGCGCTGTTGGCGGGTTGATGACCACCCATCCGCGACTGGCAGTGAAGGACCCTTTTACAGGACAGGAATTTAAAGAACCAACCTTTGAAAAAGCTGAGGCGCAAGGGAAACAATTGGCTTTGCTTTCTTTGAATGCGATGGATAATCCCGTTGAAAGAATTGATTCTGCCGGAATTTCTTTGGTTGTAAAAACGATTTTCATTCCTATTAAGAATGTGATGTTTGAACTTGGAACAACACTTGGTGTACTCAATCGCGGGACCACCGGCTGGATGAACATGCGATCTGAAGTTTCAGTTTTCAACATCGGTCCGCTCTCGTTTGCAACCCTGCCGGGCGAAGTTTATCCTGAAATATTGAATGGAGGAATTGAGGCTCCCGAAGGACAGGACTATAAAATTGCGCCCGTTGAGGTGCCGGCAGTCCGTGATATGATGCAGGGGAAATACAAGTTTGTATTTGGCCTTGCCAATGATGAAATTGGCTACATTGTTCCTAAAAGCCAGTGGGATGAAAAAG
>Ga0209484_10000013_pt1 | contig 42779 bp, 30 predicted proteins | sample NGEPer16B_FD_185493 | JGI IMG/M metagenome (GOLD analysis project Ga0209484, IMG submission 185493) | Arctic peat soil microbial communities from the Barrow Environmental Observatory site, Barrow, Alaska, USA - NGEE Permafrost159B-16B... | ecosystem: Environmental > Terrestrial > Soil >... | reverse complement strand
CGCTCGCGGTGCGGGCAGTCGCTTGGGACGCCGCCATGGACATTTCCAAGTTGAGTCCACTGGTAATTATCCAGTATTTTATTTAGCAGTTGATTGGAACATTCAAAACTTCCGGCACGACTGATGTTGGTATTTACAACCCTTCCATCCAAATTTTCAATAGTTAATTCATTCGGTGAACCGTATACATCAACGTACCGGAAGGCATGCCAGGTAAAACGCGGTTCCCAAATTTCGGTTCCTTCACCTTTTAAAATATAGGTATCAGTCTGACCGTAAGTCGGGCCAAATTCTTCTATAAACCGAAGTTTAATTGTTGTTCCTTTGGCCCCTGAAATTTTCAGCCTTGCCCATCCGGAAAACAGTCGTCCCATGTCGAAACGATACCTCCCTTTTTCTGGTTGAGTTACAGAAACCGGTTTTATTGTTCCGGTGATACGGTCGGGCGGAGAAATTTGTGCTTCCAGTGTACCTGCCGGCGGACGGACACAAACAGCCGTCACCCATTTTGAATCATCAAAACTGGCTTCATTCCAACCTTTTTGCTCCAACCGGGCATCATAGACTTCACCTGAATGTATGCCATTGAAAAGTATCGGACTTAAAGCGCTTTTCCAGCTTTCATCACTGACAATTAAAACCTTACTTCCATCTTCATATTCAATTTCGAATTGAGCAATCAGGCGAGGAGTGTCGTACCAATACATCGTATCATTTGGCCGATCAGCCTGCAGATACCAGCCATTTCCAAGAATGACTCCGAAGGCATTTCCACCCAATTTAAGTGAAGTGGTTATATCGAAAGTTTCGTACAGAACGGTAGATTTCATGTTACCGATTCTTGATTCCTTCCATTTCTCCAACTTTTGTCGGTCGTAATTGGTTTGATTAGGCGATAAAACATGATCTCCTATTTTTTGACCATTGATGTAAAGTTCGTAATAACCAAGCCCACAAATATAAGCGCGCGCCTGCCTGATTTTTTTGGAAATCGTCATCTCTTTCCGGAAAAGGGGTGATGGAAGTTTCGACTCTTTTGATGCCAGCGATGAAGGTGCTCCAATCCAATAGGCCTGCCAGTCTGTCATTTGCAGCAACCCCATTTCCCAATGAGAGATGGTACTCCATTCAGATATATTTCCTTCTTCATCCCATATTTTCACCTTCCAGCTAACCTTCATTCCTGATTTCAAAGGCTTTCCTTTATATTCAACCTGAACTGACTGATCCGAATCAACTTTGCCTGAATCCCAAAGATCATGATTGTTCCTCAATAATAATTCATCCGTTGAAGCAGCCATAAGGCGGTAAGCTGTTTGCTTTGCTCCACGAAAATCTTTTTTCATCTGCCATGAAAGACGGGGTTTTAAAACTTCCATTCCAACAGGATTTGTGAGGTATTCGCAGCGAAGTTCATAAACTACCGGCTTCACTTTCGTAGAAGTACAGGCGCCTATTATCAGGATGAGCAAACAAAATAAAGTTGATCGTATCTTCATAGGAATCAAGATTTAAAGATGAGTCTATTTTAGATTTAAATACTTGATCACCGCAGCATCGTCTTTTAAAGCATTGGCAGGAATAGGATTCTGATCATTGAATACCATCAAATCTTCTTTGGGTAAGATGGTCACAAAACTCTCATCGAATGCATTTTTATAGGGCAATTTCCCCGCATCCATGCCCAAGTAATGATCAAAGAAATTATAAACAGGATATCTTTTTGTTGCTTCATAGCCATGCCGTTCACCCGGGAAATGTGCATTATCAAGTTTGCTTTCGGCATCATACAAGGCATATACTTTCTGAATATATGGAAATTCAATTCGAGGTGTATTTTTGGTCCAGTCGCCGCCATCCGAAATAAGCAGCATGGGTCGGGGCGCACAAAGGGCAGCAATCTCAACATTGTTTGTCTGATGGTTCTTGCTTCGATGCACCGGCATTCCACTTTCGCAAATGCAACCACCAAAGAAGTAGGCTGACACCATAACTACCGGCACAGAAACCTTTATACGACTATCAATTGCAGTAATCATGATGGTTTGGGTGCCGCCACCTGACTCACCAGTGATGCCAATACGTTCGGGATCAACATCGGGGCGTGAAACAAGGTAATCGAGTACCCTTTTGCTGTTGAATGTCTGCAACAAAAGGGCGATTGGAATTTTGTGGTTCACCTGCTTTGAGTCGCCATAGCCAACCATATCGTAAGCGAAAACAACCGCGCCCATACGAGCAAAACATGCACTCCTTATCTGAACATCCGGACTCATACGCCTGTCAACCCAGTGTCCATGAGGGGTTAAGATCGCCGGACATTTCTTATCGGCTTTAAGCGGACGGTACAGATTTCCGGTAATATAGAAACCGGGGAAGCTCTCAATCGCAATATTTTCAACGATATAGCCATCCATCGTGTGGGTATTCCGGATGATGGTATTAAACTCGTTGCTCACTTTAGGCATCTGGTCGAACTTCATTCCTTTGATGATTCCTTGACGGATAACATCAGCACGTTTCTCCCAGTCTGCTTTGGTCTTCCATTCGCCGGCCCATTTCTTCATAATAATGTTAGCCTGATCCTCTGTCCAGTAAGCATCCTGACACAACATGTTATCCTGTGCATAACCATTGATTGCAAAACAAACAAGAAAAGCAATCATTAAAATATTCTGAATCTTTTTCATATCGGTAAGTTTTTGAAATTAATGTTTAGGAGCTTGTATGATATTGAGATAGCGAGCCATCCAGTAAGGCCAGAGCCAGAAGACAGGTTCTCTTACCTGTTGCGGATCTCCTTGTACAGCAGCCCATGGATTTTTATCCCATCGTACAGTAGAACGAATACTCGCAGGCGGAAGTTCCGAAATCTGAATTTCTTCAAGGATCGGGCTTCGCACGATTTGAACATCCTCACGCAAAGTATGATCGATCGGCCAGTCGACCAGGTCAAGCGGAGCATCTTTTAGAAAATTAATCGTCTGATTTACATTGACTTTTTTACCGGTTGCAATCGCATAGGTCAGGTTATTGATCAGGTTTTCACCGGCTGGCTGACTGGCCATCCATTCATCAATAAGTTTAGAATAGAACGCATGGAGTTTGGGGTCTATTTCATATTTCAGCAGGATCGGGAAAAGATACCCTTCCATGGTCCGGTCGAAATAGATCTGCCAGGCCGGGTTTTTGGAATTCAAATGTGAGATATTATCCAGGTAACCTTCCTTTTCGATTAAATGGTGATATGCTTTTTCGTATTTTTCATCCTTTGTAATATGCGATGCAAATTTCAGATAAGCAAGCAATTCCAAAGAGTTAATACTTCTTTCCGACGACCAGTCGGGATCGCGGTTTAACTGGTCGGGAGACCAGACAGCCCAATGAGTATGTGTACCGTCAATATCGATGAAGTTATAGTTGTTTTTCATCAGGTAGTCTACAATTTTCCGCACATGGTTGCGGACAAGAATTTTCTCGTCCTCGCCTGCAGCAAACTCATAGTAGAAGAAATAGCCCATCATATGACCATCCATTTCATCACTGCTTGTGTCCCCTTTCCATAACCATTTACCATCTTTCGATTTTCGCCATCGTTCTTCAACCGGCTTATAACGCGGATCCTTAACCAGTTCTTCAGCAATTTGTTTGTCAGTATAAGTTCTGTTAGCGTCATTCACTTTTGGCCACGAAACCGGGACAATTGATCTGGCAAAAAAACCTTCAGTTTCTGTTACAGTCTGCAGATATTTCAGGAACTCAAAAGCTTTTCTGGCTTTCATTTTGGCATCTGGATCTTTGGTTACCGCGTACCTGAAACTCTCCATCGCCAGGTAACCACTCGTATATTCCCCGTCATTATCGTCATCAGAATTCCGCCAGGTAGCTGTATCTCCGGGGATTTCCAGCCGTAGGATTCCACAGGTCCAGGGATCGCGCATGTGCTTTCGCATAAGCTGACTGTAAAAATTCTTCTCTTTGTCCTCCAGCGTCATCATCGTTCGTTTGATTTCGCTAACCCCATTCGCAGTAGCAACCCATGCATTTCCTTCTGCATCAAATGCGACGTCATTTACTTTATTATCTGTTAACCATCGTTTACTGAAACGCAACGAGTGCGAACCATCCCTGGCATACCGGACAACCCCGACGTCGGTACCAACCCACATCAACCCATCGGGCGATTGACGGATACAATTTACCCAAACCGAAGAAATTCCATCTTTGGGAGTCAGATTTTTTATCAAATGTTCACTGTCGCGTATAGAAACGCCTCCCATCACCCCGGCCCAGATATTTCCGGAAGGATCGAATGAAATTGCCCGTACATAACAACTTATCAATTCAGAAACGTCCTGATATAATGTGGTTTTACCCTCTTTACACCGGTAGAGTCCGGCATCGGTCGCCACCCACAAATTATCGATACTATCAGTAATTGCATCACGAACAGTCCGTGCAATCTGATATTTCTGCTGTTCCCATTTGTTGTTTTTGTAGCGCCAGATTCCAAAGGGGCCCAACGCATAATTTCCGGCACCATCGTTGCAAATTTCAGATATTGGAGGTTTTACACCCACTTCTTTTTTAAGTTGATGATTATTGTACCTGTAAATTCCATCCCATGTTCCCATCAGGACATCACCATTTGGATTTACGGAAACTGCATAAGCCGGACCACGCTCTTCACCTGTAATGACCGGTTTCCAGTTTCTGGTCACAGCACCCTTTCTGAAAACACCTGATGCAGTGGCAATCCAGATATTTGATTCACGGTCAACGGCAATACTACGGACTTCGTTATCGGTTGGATTATTGCCGATTCGGTAGGCATCATGTGTTTCCTGAATAAACGGAACGTCCTGATAAACTTCCGGTTGTGAATGGTTCTCCGCTTTCTTTGATTCCTGTCGGCATGAAAGAATAACAACTATTAAAACACCGGGAATGACAAGGAATAGCTTGGGATTCAATTTCTTCATAGTATACCAGTTGTTAATCCGTAATTGTTGTAAATAAATAATTACCCGAATGCACTTTCAGTATATGAACTCCATTTTTAAAACCCAGATATTCAGTGCCATCAACTTTTCCTATCGGGACCTCACTTTCTAATACTTTTGATTTAACACTTCCTGGTATGTAAACCATTGCAGACGTATTAAATGGAATTTCCAATTTTAAAGTAAATAGTCCCTGATTTCTTTCCCATTCGGAAGATATCCTGCCACGCATCGTTTCAATTTGTGCTTTTCCAAATCTGAGGCTATCCAGCAATAACGGTTTCACTTGAAATGAAGAGAAGGCCGGGTTGTTTTCATCCAATTGAATGCCTGCAATATATTTATAAAACCAGGCATCAATACTTCCCATCATCACATGATTTTTTGATTGTTTCAATGTCCAGAATTCACACATCGTAGTGTATTTGCTCATCATATCGTTCCAACTCGGAGGACTCTTCTGGTTGATGATTCCCCATGCTATATCACCTCTACCCTCTTTGGCAAGCGCTTCGGGCATATATTTAGTACCCAGTACTCCAGTCATCAGATGAGTTGAATTTCTGACTACAATATCATTTACCAGATTACCCATTACCTTTTTCTTTATCTCATCCGGCACAATTCCAAGATAAAGCGGAAAGGAATTAGCCATCTGGCTGCCATCGTTGTAATTACCGGTTTCGGTATTCAGGTAGGTCATATTATACTTATCACGGATTTCGGAGGAGAGTTTTCTAAAATATTTCTGATCGCCAATGTTCCCTGTTACTCCGGCAACATCAGCCATAATTTTGGCATCCAGGAAATAAAATGCGGTAGGAACAGACTCCGGTTGACCTTCTTTCCAATCCTTTACCATACTTCCCCAGTCTCCAATCCATCCCATTGGCAGGATCAAATCTTTCGAAATGCTATCGAGGAAATTCATATAGCGTTTCATGGCCTGATAATGCCGCTGCAAAATACGCTTGTCACCATAATTGGAATAATATTGCCAGAGCATGGTTAGATAGGTGCTACTCCATTCGATTCCATCATCTTTAATGTATGGCCGCGGCGAAATAATAGGAATGTCACCCGTTTTTTCATCCTGATTGTCTTTGATTCCTTCAAACCAATTCTCGTAAAACAAGGCCATATCGAAGTTAAACATCGCTTCCACGGCCGTCACCTGGGCATCGCCCATCCAACCCAGACGCTCATCGCGCTGCGGACAATCAATCGGGTAACCCAGCATATTGCTTTTTTGAGACCAGACTGTCGCCTTATGAATTTTATTCACAAGCTCGTTGTCACATTCAAATTTACCGGTTTGATTATTAGCAGAATAAACAGCATGGCCTTCGATATCCAGAATGTTGAGCGGTCCGTTTTGAGCCGTTATTTCGACATATTTAAATCCGAAATATGAAAAATGTGTTTCGTAAGTTTCTATGTCCTTGCCCTTCATGACATATTCAGCAGTAGCAATGGCATGCTCGTTGCTTGTAACATCAATTGTACTGTCACTATTAAGATCTTCAGCAAAACGGATTTTCAGAATTGTATTCTTCTCCCCTTTGGCTTTTATTCGTACCCATCCCGAAAAATTCTGACCCATGTCGTATACTTTCATACCAACCGTCGGGACAATCACCTCCTTTGGCTTGAAGATTTCGTTGACTTTAATTGCTGGCATCCGATGGGAAACCAGACGGGCTTTTGGTTTGTCGAAAACGGTAACTGGTTGCCATGCCGAATCGTCATAACCAGGTTTGGTCCATCCCTCATGATCCAGATTCGCATTGTACAATTCACCATCGTACACACAATTATAAGTTACCGGACCGGGTGCCCAGGACCAGGTCTTATCTGTATTTATAATTTGGGTAGTTCCGTCGAAATAAGTTATGTGGATTTGTGCGATTGCTTTTTTACTTCCAAACCATTGCATCCGGTAATCGTTCCACCATTTTTTATAAGGATTGTACCATCCGTTGCCAAGGTGAATTCCGAAGGCATTCACACCCTGTTTCAACAAGTTCGTAACATCATAGGTGTCGTAAAGAATCGCTTTGTGATAGGGCGTTTTTGCCGGAGCCAAAACATAGTCGCCAACAGGTACTCCATTGATAAAAAATTCATAGAAACCTAGTCCGGTAATGTATGCTTTGGCCGATTTGATCTTCTTATTTAATTGAACTTCATCGCGTAATAACAATGAATTCCCATCATGGACTATGGTATCTTTCCCTGGGAATTGCTCCTTTATGTCTTTATAAAAACCCTGTTGTGGCAATAGCTCCGATTTAGGGCCTTTCCCTATCCAGTTATCAATCCATTCATCCTCTGATAAAAATGCAGTCTCAAATTTTGCTACCGGACTTTCATGAGATTTCCCTACCCCATCCCAGAAAATGACTTTCCAATAATAACTCGAATTTGATTTTAAGTTGTCGTTTCGGTATTCTTGCTGGATGGTTTCGGAGGATTTGATCCTGCCAGAATCCCATAAATCCGGCTTATTCCCGTTTAATTTAGCAGGAGAAGAACCCACTTGTATCCTGAAAGCAGTCTGAACCTGATTCCTTTTTTCTGAAGAGATAATCCATGAAAACCTGGGATGCATTTCATCGATGCCGATTGGGTTTTCAGCATATTCGACTAGCAATTTTTCGAATTTATATTTTGAATAGCTATTTGCCGGGATACTATATAGATTGAAACATCCGAATACTGTAACAACACTTAAAAATGCCATTTTAGATCTGGATAAAAAAGACACATTCATATTCAATATTTTAGAAATAGTCTAATCAAAGAAACACCAGAAAAAGGTATTCTCTGTATCAATTGTTGTCTGAATCCTATACAATATTAACTCTAAGGAAAGCGCTTTTAGATAAAAGGTTTAGTGATGATGAAATACGGTAATTTGATCAGAAAATGACAATTTTAAAACAAGACTATTCAAAATCCTTCCGGTACTCCGACGGTGTTTTCTTCATAATGACCTTGAAATAATGGTTAAAATTAGCCAGGTTATTATATCCACATTCGTAGCAAATCTGGGTTATCTGTTTGTCAGTTTCTGCCAATAGCTTTGCAGCAATTCCTATACGAACAATTTTAACATAGTCCATAAAAGTTTGATTTGTCTTCTTTTTAAAATACCTGCAAAACGAACCTGGCTCCATAAAGACAAGTGAAGAAGCTTCTTTCAATTTAATGCCGGTTTGAATATTTTTGAAAACGTACTCATAGATTTTATGAATCTGAACATGGTCTTTATCGTAGGAATTTGGAAGCGAAGATGGAAGCGCCAAATCTTCACGTTCTTCAATCTGAAGCAAAAGATTAAAAACTTTCAGCAATTCAATGTAGCGCTCAAGACCTTTTAATGTAACCAACCGTTTAAGCACGATGCCAACTTTCTCCGTTTTCTTCCCCTTAAACCATATGCCATTCCCAGCATTTTTAAGCAGGGCTACAACATCCTCTAATTCAGGAATATTGAAAAAGTCGGAACTGATGATATTTTCGTAAAAATGCGTCACAATACATCCGGGAGCATTATCCTCCCCAGGCTCCAAAACATCCCAGCAATGGGGAATATTGGGACCCAGAAGTACGAGATCTCCTTCAGTATAGCTCGAAATACTATTACCAATGATCCTTTTCCCGGAACCTGATATGATATAATTCAATTCAAAATTCTTATGGGAATGGATCTTGTGGGAATTTGGAGCCATCTGCATTTTTCGCGTAATAAACGAATGCTTATGCGGTACAAAAATCTTTTCGTAGATTATTTCCATAATTGGTCTTTTTTAACCTTAATGGACAAATATAAAGGAATATTCGTAAATACCGGTTAAAAAACAATGCAAACAGAACAATATTATAGAAGGATTACAGAACATGATCGTGTTACTTTGCGATAAAGATTTTAACTTATAAAGAGATCAGATATTTCTTGTCTTACCAATGGATACATTTAACAATATATAAATATTTTAACTTATCATGAAATTACCATTAAAAGGAATTATCCCTCCGGTTATAACGCCTCTAATTGACAATACTACCATTGATGTTCAGGGACTTGAAAATCTGGTTGAACATTTAATTGTTGGCGGGGTGCATGGAATATTTATTTTAGGAACCACTGGCGAAGCGCCAAGTCTTAGCCATCGGCTCCGTGAAGAATTTATCAAGCGGACTTGTGAACTGGTGAATCACAGAATTCCCGTTTTGGTTGGAATTACGGATACTTCATTCGAAAGTTCGGTGGAAATCGCAGAATATTCGCAGAAAGTTGGTGCCGATGCTGTGGTAGTCGCACCTCCTTATTATATCCCGATTTCGCAAGCCGAAATGATGGACTACCTCGAAAACCTTGTCCCCAGATTACCACTGCCTCTGATGCTTTATAACATGCCGAGTTACACAAAGCTGCATTTGACTATAAAAACGGTCATAGCAGCAAAAGAGTTAGGGGCGATTGGCATTAAAGACAGTTCCGGAGATATGCTTTACCTGTTCTCTTTAATCGAAGAATTTAAGAATTCGCCGGAATTCTCCATCATCACAGGAACAGAATTATTTATTCCTGAGACAATTATGCAAGGTGGGCATGGAGCAATTGCCGGAGGCGCCAATATGTTTCCCAAATTATTTGTCGATTTATATAACGCATCAGTTGCCAGAGATTTTGATGAAATAGCTGTTCTTCGTGATAAAGTGATGAAATTATATAATACTATTTACAGTGTTGGCAAGTCGACATCCCGCTATTTAAAGGGAACTAAATGTTCCTTATCTGCGCTGGGAATTTGTAATGACTATGTAGCTTTCCCGCTTCGTAAATTTGAAGGTGAAGACAGACAAAAAATTGAGCAATACATTTCAGAAATGAAAGACTATTGACGATATGAACCTGATTATGATTGGATTGTGTACTTTCGACCGGAAAGGCACAATCCAATAAACCATAATTCTCTTACCTACTCTCCAGACCAAACTTAAGGAAGGCATCCAAAATACTTCCGCAGATTTCCCGAATAAATTAATCGCTTGCTGGTTATTTAGAAATCAATTTTTCTTGTTATTAATGTTTTAACGTTTTTTTAAATCAGAAAATGGCCTTGCATATTTGTTAAAAAACAATGCAAACAGAACAAGATTATTGGAGTAAAACAAAACTTGAACCTATTACTTTAGACTAGAATTTAAACCTTAAAAAACAAATCATAATAGAGAACGGAACCAGACAGTTAACAAAACTTAACACATTTGCTAATTATGGAATTACCATTAAAAGGAGTTATTCCTCCAGTTGTCACACCTCTTCTTGACAACAATACACTTGACATAAAAGGACTTGAAAATCTGGTTGAACATTTAGTTACCGGTGGAGTTCATGGTTTATTTATTTTAGGAACAACCGGAGAAGCAACAAGTCTTAGCAATGAACTACGCAAGGAATTTATAAAAAGGACTTGTGACCTGGTAAATCACAGAATTCCGGTAATGGTTGGAATTACAGATACTTCTTTTGATGGATCACTCGAAATTGCCGAATTTTCGCAAAAAGCGGGTGCAGATGCAGTTGTTGTAGCTCCTCCTTATTATATACCGATTTCTCAGACCGAAATGATGGATTACCTCGAAAACCTGATTCCAAGACTGCCTTTACCAATGTTGTTATATAACATTCCGAGCTATACAAAATTACATTTGGCGGTAAAAACTGTAAAAGCGGCAAAGGAGTTGGGAGCTATCGGAATTAAAGACAGTTCAGGAGATATGCTTTATCTGTTCACATTGATCGATGAATTTAAAAACGCTCCTGAATTTTCGATTATCACTGGCACAGAACTATTTATGCCTGAAACAATTTTACAAGGAGGACATGGGGCAATAGGCGGAGGTGCCAATATGTATCCAAGATTATTTGTCGATTTATATGAGGCTTCGGTAGCCCGCGATTTTGAGAAGATAACTTTTCTACGTGAAAAAGTAATGAGACTCTACAATACAATTTACAGCGTAGGCAAAACGAGCTCCAGGTATACAAAAGGGATTAATTGTGCGCTTTCGGCCATGGGAATATGCAACGATTACGTAGCTTTCCCTCTTCGTAAATTCGAAGGTGAGGACAAGAAAAAAATAGAGCAATATATATTGGAATTCAACGGAATTATGAACTGATCATTTGTCGTTTATTAATATTTATACCTACCTTGTCGGACCAATACCAACAAAATCGATTTCTAACGAACTTAAACAAAACAATATGAAGAAACTTAAAATTCTCATCCTTGTATTGATCCTATCAAAAGCTGTTCTTGCGGGCGATCCCTTTAAAGGTATAATTGCTATCGTTAAATCCGGGTATATTTACCAGCAACAGGATGTTTCGTTCCCAAGTTGCCATGCATCAACCATTACCGAAACTGCTGAAGGATTGATTGCCGCATGGTTTGGAGGAACTGAAGAAAGAGCCCCTGATGTTTGTATCTACGCATCGTCGAACATAAATGGAACCTGGAATAAACCGGTAATGGTTGCTGATGGAATCCAGGACGGAAAAAGATATCCCTGCTGGAACCCGGTACTGTTCACAAAGGATAACGGAGAAATTGTACTTTACTATAAAGTGGGACCGGATCCGCGAAGTTGGTGGGGTCTTTACAAAACCTCGAAAGACAACGGGAAGACGTGGTCTTCGGCAACCAAAATTCCGGACAACCTTCTTGGTCCTATTAAAAATAAGCCGATAAGATTGCCTAACGGGAAAATATTGTATCCTACCAGTTTTGAGACACCAAAAGAATGGAATATCTACCTTGAAACATCAGACCAGAATTTAAAAGACTGGCGTAAGACTACTATTGATAACAATAAATTAAATTCCATTCAGCCCACAATTTTATCTTATAAGAATGGTACTTTGCAATTACTTTGTCGAAGTAAAAATAAAAACATCAACGAATCATGGTCGAAAGATGGTGGGCAGACATGGTCGGTACTGAAACCGACACAATTACCAAATAACAATTCAGGGATCGATGCTGTCACACTAGCAGATGGACGACATATACTTGTTTTTAATCCCATTGTTAAAGGGAGAAATGAGTTGGCTGTAGCCGTTTCAGACGATGGGATCAAATGGAATGCGGCAGTTTTGCTCGAAAACGACCAGGATCCAGCCGCTGAATTCTCCTACCCGGCTGTTATTCAATCCAAAAATGGTTTAATTCATGTTACATACACCTGGAACCGTAAATTAATCAAACATGTGGTTATAGATCCTTCAAAGCTGAAAACCAAACCGATATTGAATGGTACCTGGCCCGAAGAATAAATACCTATAATCATCAACAAGTCAAATTATGAGAATGATCCAGCTATTTTCAGTTTTATTCCTGTTTGCTTCATTTAGTGCGATCGCCCAAAAAAGGAATGCAAAAAACGCAATTGTAAGCGAAGAGATCATTTTCCCGCTCCAGAATGAACATACACATGGGAGCAGCATTGTTATGTTGCCAAATGGCGACCTGTTGGCAGCGTGGTTTCAGGGCAGCGGTGAACGTAGCGCTGATGATGTCCGGATCATGGGAGCAAGGTTGAAAAAAGGGCTAAAAGTATGGACTACTCCGTTTTTAATGGCGGACACCAAAGGAATACCCGATTGTAATCCTGTACTTTTTTTGAATCGAAAAGGCAAATTATTCCTTTTCTGGGTGGCTGTAATTGCCAACAAATGGAAAGATGCAATTTTAAGATACCGGACCACAACCAATTATAGTGGGAACGATGCCCCAGTTTGGGAATGGCAGGATAACATCTTCTTAAAACCCGATGACAGTTTTGCAAAAGAGGTGGATAAGAGATTCAAAGAAATGCCCGAAAATCAGGCTGGATGGGCCGGATATGCTCCCCTATATGACAACATGATTAAAGAAGCAAGTAAAGATTTGCTAAAGAGAAGCCTTGGATGGATGACCCGAATCCACCCGATTACGCTCGAAAGTGGCAGAATTCTTTTGCCGCTTTATTCCGACGGTTTAAACTTTTCGATAGTTGCAATTTCTGACGACGAAGGAACAACATGGAGACCGAGCCTTCCAATTGTCGGTCGTGGTCCCATTCAACCTGCCCTTGCAGTTAAGAAAAACGGCGATATCGTTGCATATATGCGCGACAGCGGCGATGCACCTGCCCGTGTAAATGCCAGTATATCAACTAATAACGGTGTATCATGGAGTGTTTCCCAAAAAACTGATATTCCCAATGAAGCCAGTGTTGAACTTTGTGTTTTGAAAGATGGTAAATGGGTTTTTGTAGGTAATGACATCAATGATGGACGTTATCAATTATCACTTTACCTATCGGATGACGAAGGTTCGACCTGGAAATGGAAGGACTTAATTGAATACGAGCCTGATCACAAAGGAAGTTTTTCCTACCCATGTTTGATACAGACCAGTGATGGCCTTCTAAATATTTCTTATTCCTATTCAAAAGGAGAAAAAATGGAATCGATTAAACATGTGGTGATCGATCCCAAAAAGATAGCTCAGTAAATAACCAATAAAGAAGAAAGTATGAAATACCTTTATGAAAAATCACTTGGAATTTCTGAAGACAAGATCCCTTTTAATTTGCTGTATATCAAATCTAAAACGAACCTTTTTTTTATTTGTACAATGATGATTATGGTATTATTTTCGATTCAGAATGTTCTAAAGGCACAAAACACATGTGCAGATAAACTCGGATTTCCTCAAGGGAAAAAAGTATTACTTCTTCACATGGATGATGCAGGAATGTGTCCTGAAGCCAATGCCGCTGTAGAAAGTTACATCGAAAATGGTCATTTATCATCTTCAGCAGTGATGATGCCTTGCGTAAATGCAAAGTCAATGATTGAGTGGGCGAACGCTCATCCTGCAGCCGATATCGGCGTTCACCTGACTTTAACAAGTGAATGGAAAAACTACCGTTGGGGGCCAATATCCGACCCAACTAAAGTGCCGGGGTTAGTTGATACGGATGGAAAATTTTACCACGAAGTTCCTGAGGTTGTTATGCATGCTTCTGCAAAAGAAGTGGAAATAGAAATCCGTGCACAAATCGAAAAATCGATCGCCTTAGGCCCCAGACCAACCCACATTGATACTCATATGGGAACACTTTATGGTTCTGCAGAATACGTCAAAGTATTTCTGAAAGTTGCCGAAGAATATCATATTCCGGCAAATGTAATCGACCTTTCGGTTCCGGAAGTAGCTGGCAAATTTAAACAACAGGGATATCCAATTAACGTTGATGTGATCAAAAATGTAGGAGAATACCGTTTACCCAAGCTGGATAATTTCACAAGTGTTCCTGAAGGATCCACCTATGAAGTAAAACGGGCTAATTTTTTCAACCTGGTAAAAGCTTTAAATCCAGGATTGACTGAAATTATTTTTCATCCAGCTACGTTAACCGAAAATTTAAAAACCATCACCGGTACATGGCAGCAACGGGTATGGGAAAGCCAATTATTTGCTGATCCAGTGGTTCATCAATTTTTTAAAGATGAAGGCATTGTCATCACCAATTGGAAAGAGATTATGAAAAGGTTTGAAGGGAAAAAATAATGAATGCGTCAAACCGGATCATTTCCATTGATGTATTTAGAGGATTGACAATTGCGGCCATGATCCTGGTGAATTACCCCGGATCTTACGAAAATACCTATGCCTTTCTTTTACATTCGAATTGGAATGGAATTGCACCTGCAGATTTCATTTTCCCATTTTTCATTTTTATAGTTGGAGTTTCAATAACGCTATCCTTTACCAAACAGATTGCATCTGGAAAACCAGGGAAAGAAATGGTAAGGAAAATCCTAATCCGTGGATTTAACATATATGTCATTGGCTTCTTTATCCATTATTTACCCAACTTTGATTTTAGTTTTCTGGATTTTTTCGGTGTATTACAACGGATTGCCATTGTTTATCTGGTTTGCGCCCTGCTTTTTATATTCACAAACTGGAAATCACAAATTTACATCCTGGGTGGAATACTTCTTGGTTACTGGATTACCATGTCTTTCATCCCAACCAATGATTTTGTCGCAGGAACTTTAGAACCCGGTTTGAATTTTGCCAGTTGGTTTGACCGCTTGCTTTTTACAGCAGAAATGCTTGGAAAACACGGATGGAATTCGGAAGGATTATACAGCACTTTCCCGGCTATTGCTTCCGGAATAACCGGAATGTTGGCCGGGCAGATGATTATCAAACAAAAACTGAAGGAAGAAGAAAAAACAGTTATCTGGTTATTTACAGCAGGGGCGTTATTTGTAATTGCCGGGGCATTATGGGATTGGCAGTTCCCCATCAATAAAAAAATATGGACAAGTTCTTTTGTCCTTTACACCTCGGGCTGGGCATCCATCGTTTTAGCGTTATCGCTTTGGCTGATTGATTTCATGAACTTTAAAAACAATGTAGTTGCCCATTGTGGTATTATCTTTGGCAGTAACGCAATCGCAATTTACGTGATGGCCGATATATTCGAAACCATTTATAAATACACGCATATACATGATCTGGTCTATATTGGTTTAACAGATATTGGTTTAACGGTACAAAATGCCTCATTAATTTGGGCATTATTATCAGTGGGCTCCTGTTTCCTTGTAGCATTATTGTTGTACCGGAAGAAAATATTTATCAAACTCTAATCCAACTTATTCATATGAAGACACATATTCTAATTATCTCGATTTTAATATTTGGATTAAGCTCTTGCAGACAAGCCCTTAAATCAGATGGGAAATTTTCAGGAAAAGACGGAGAAGTGAAAATTATCCAGCTCGATCCGACCCATGGTCACGCAGCAGCAGCTCAAAACGAGCAAATCGACGAGATAAATACAAATGTTTACGTTTATGCGCCTGAACGTAATGAGCTGGAAGCCTATTTCGAACAGATAAAATCATTCAATTCAAGAGAAAACAATCCGACAAAGTGGAACGAAGTGGTTTACATCGGGAAGGATTTTCTCGAAAAGATGGTTCAGGAAAAGCGAGGAAATGTAGTTGTACTGGCAGGAAATAACCGTATTAAAATAGATTACATCGAGCATGCAATTCAGGCAGGGATGAACGTGTTTTCGGATAAACCGATGGTAATTGACAAAGCTGGTTTCGAAAGGCTGAAAACTGCTTATGCATTGGCGGAACAAAAAGGAATCCTGATGTTTGATATGATGACGGAACGGTATAGTCTGCTGCACAATGTTCAAAAATCACTGATGATGGATTCCCTGTTTTTCGGGAAAATTCAAACTGGTACACCTGATCACCCGGCCATTTTTGAATCAAGCGTACACCATTATTACAGAGGAGGAAAAGGCAACCGTCCCTCCTGGTTTTTCGATGTATCACAACAAGGAGAAGGCATTGTCGATGTAACCACACATCTTATAGATCTGACTTTCTGGAAAACTTTTCCGGGTGAGACCATTGATTATATGAAGGACGTGAAAGTCTTATCAGCAAGACACTGGCCCGTTATTATAACCAGCCATGAATTTTCAACCGCTACATCGTTAACTGAAATACCAGCCTCTTTGAAACCATTTATGAAAGATACGCTACTGGAAGTGTTTGCAAATGGATTTATCAACTACCAGGTGAAAGGTATCAATATGGGTGTAAGCGTCGTGTGGCTAGCTTCGACCCCCAAAGACGGAAATGATCTTCGGTATGCGTCAGCGGAAGGGACTAAAGCGACGTTGCTAATTAAACAGCAATACGGACAGAAAACGGCCTCAGCTTTATGCACAAAAGGGACCGGACATATCGGAGAAAGATTTTCAAATGCAGCTTGAAAAGGCAGTTTCACGCTTACAAAAGAACTATCCCGGAATCTCCTTATCAAAAGAGTCAGAATCTACCGAAATATTCATACCTTCGGATTTGGAATTATCACACGATCCAACTTTCAAAGTATTCCTTGGCTACCTTGTGAAAAGGGATATGCCTGAATGGGAAGTCCCGAATACTTTGGCAAAATACTATATTACAACCACTGCTTTAGAAATGACAAAGGAAAAAAAGTAAAACTTTTAATCTTTAGATACGATGACAACCAGACGTGAATGTATCAAAAAAACAATTGCAGGATCAGCAATGCTTTCAATCGGAGGCATCCTGCCGGGATTTAGTGCCAGTAGCTATAACCGGATTATTGGGTCAAACGAACGGATCAGACTTTCGGTTATTGGCGTAAACTCCCGCGGTTTTGCACTTTCACAAAATTTCTCCAAACTTGAATCGTGCGAAGTGATCCATATTTGCGATGTAGATTCAAGAGCCATTGAAAAATGCACTGCAAATATTGAAAAAATAACCGGACACAAACCAACCGGATTTAAGGACTTTCGAAAATCACTTGAAAACAAGGATGTTGATGCGGTTGCTATAGCGACGCCCGATCACTGGCACGCTCCGGCGGCCATGCTCTCTATGAAAGCAGGCAAACACGTTTACCTAGAAAAACCATGTAGTTATGCCCCGGCTGAAGGCGAAATGCTTGTTCGCGGAGCCGCCAAATACAAAAGGGTAATTCAGATGGGTAACCAGCGGAGATCGTGGCCCAATGTTGCCCAGGGGATTAAAGAACTTAAGGAAGGTGTTATTGGCAGGGTTTACTTCGCAAAAGGTTGGTATGCCAATAACCGTGCTTCGATTGGTATTGGTAAAGTAGCACCTGTTCCAGCATGGCTCGATTGGGATTTATGGCAGGGACCTGCAAAGCGCAAAGAATTTAAAGATAACTTCGTTCACTATAACTGGCATTGGTTTTGGCACTGGGGAACCGGTGAGGCGCTCAATAATGGAACCCACATGGCCGATCTGATGCGCTGGGGATTAGGTGTGGATTTTCCAACAAAAGTGAACTCTGCCGGAGGACGTTACCGTTTTAAGGATGAATGGGAAACACCCGATACACAGGTGATCAGCATGGAATTTGACAATAATACCGCGCTGACTTGGGAAGGTCGAAGCTGTAATCCTCATAACATTGAAGGGACAAGTGTGGGTGTTGTTTTCTATGGTGAAAAAGGAACCATGGTGATGCAAGGCGGTAACGATTATACGATAGTCGGCTTAGACAACAAAGTGATTAAAAATGTAAAAAGCGATGTTGAAATAGATTCTTCGAACCTTATGAATCCGGGAGAAAAACTTGATGCATTGCATCTTCAAAACTTTTTTGACGGGATCACGAAAGGTGAAGAGTTACATTCAGGTATTGCCGGCGGACACGAAAGTACCCTTCTGATGCAACTTGGAAATATTTCCCAGCGTACAGGACGTACCTTGAATATTGACTCAAAAAACGGACATATATTGAATGATCCGGATGCCTTGAAACTCTGGTCACGTGACTATGAGAAGGGCTGGGAGATGACGCTTTAAATAATAAAAACCTCTAATATGCTGCCATTAAGTGATTTATTAAAGCTAAAACGATGGAATACGCCCACAATCTACAATGGCTGGGAACAGATTACAAAGCGACCCAGAACTACCGGATTTAATCTCGAGGAGACGAAAGATTTCATGCCGGAATTCGGGCCAATGATAGGATATGCAGTAACCGTCAAAATAAAACCTTCGGAACCGGCCACAAACCCTAATGCATGGGCTGAGTATCGAAGTTACATTGCATCATTACCCGGACCCAAAATTATTGTGATGCAGGATATGGATAAACCTAACACAATAGGCTCTTTCTGGGGCGAGGTTAGCGCGAATACCCATAAAACACTTGGATGCGTTGGCGTTATTGTTGATGGGGCCATCAGGGACCTCGACGTAATGAAAAGTACTGGTTTTAAGGCATTGGCACGTCGTTTATGTGTCGGGCATGCCTATGCTGCTCCCATCAGTTGGGGTGAACCGGTTGAAGTATTTGGAACAACTGTAAATCCTGGCGATTTAATTCATGCCGACAAACATGGGTTCTTAATCATTCCGAAAGAAGATCAACCACATATACTTGAGGCTTCACTCTTCATGGATAACAACGAATGCGATACGGTCATTGAGGCTGCACTGGCATTTGACCGTGTTGATGAGCAAATCAAAATAGCTGAAAACATGAATGAATCGGCAATAATATTCAGCAAAGCAGCTGTTGCTGTATTAAGTAAGGAAGGAGAATGGAAATAATGACAGGACAAGAATTCCGAAACGCATTGCGCACAGGGAAAACAGTTTATGGAACGTTGATAACATCTTCATCTCCAAAGATGTTCGATTTGACGATTAATATTGGTCTTGACTTCGTTTTCTTATGCGATGAACACGTCGCATACAATCCCGAAACATTGAGCTGGATGTGCAGGGCTTATAAAGCTGCTGGAATCAATCCCGTTGTTCGAATTTTGGAGCCCGATCCATTCCTGGCAACTCAGGCTTTGGATGCCGGTGCCGGTGCCATAATTGTCCCTTATGTTGAAAACATTGAGGATGTTTACGACCTGGTCGGAGCTGTCAAATATCGTCCGCTGAAGGGTAAAAAGCTAAAGAAAATTCTTTACGGCGAAGAAAAACCATCTGCAGAACTGGAAGCCTATTTGAAAAGCCACAATAAAAATCACTCGCTCCTTCTTAACATCGAAAGCCCGACTGGCGTGCAGAATATGGAACAGTTTTTTTCAGTTCAATCGGTTGATGGACCTGGCGTTGATGGTATTGTTATTGGGCCTCATGATCTTTCCACCTCCTACGAAATGCCGGAAAAATACCGAAGTCAGGAGTTCCTTGACCTAAGCTGTGGAATCATTAAAAAAGCCAGGGATTTTGGTGTTGCCGCCGGCGGTCACAACGGTTCGAGAGGCAGCCTCGACCTTCAGCTGGAATGGGCAAAAGCAGGAGCGACAATTATTCTTCACAGTTCCGATATCTTTCTTTTTGCAGACAAGTTGCAGGATGAACTGAATCGGCTTCGTGAAGTGAAAGGAGAAAAAATAAACACCAATCGGTCAGGTGATAGCATATAATACCAATAACTGATATCTATGAATACGAGAAGATCTTTTATTAAAACCTTAGGAGCAGGTACAACCCTGTCTGCTTTTGCTTTAACCGCAACTGGAAAAACCACTGCCTTATTTATAAACGAGGGTTTTCCAGCGGATAAACCGATTCGAATAGGGATAATCGGTGCAGAAAATTCACATACAATCGGTTATGGAAAGCTTTTCAATATTGATAAAAAATTCCCCGGAGTGGAGGTAAAATACGTTTGGGGCGAAACAGAAGAATTTGCCAAAACCGCGATGGAAAAGGGCCAGATCCCGAACATGGTGAAGGACCCACTCGAAATGCTGGGCAAGATCGACGCATTAATTGTTGATCACCGTCATGCCAAATATCACCGGAAAGCAGCTGAACCTTTCGTTAAGGCTGGGATTCCGACCTTCATTGATAAACCTTTTTGCTACAGGGTTTCAGAAGGAAAGGAATTTCTTGAAATGGCCCGCCGGGTTGGAACGCCGGTGTCATCCTATAGTTCCGAAGCCCATAAAGATGGAACATTTGATGTCAAAAAACAGGTTGAAACGATGGGTGCCATCAGTCATGTGACGATCAGCGGACCCGCAGATCTTGAGTCGCCATACGGCGGAGTTTTCTTTTACGGCATTCACATGGTTCAACCACTTATGTATATTTTCGGTGACGACATTCGAAGAGTTAGGGTTACCCGAAGTGGAAAAAATACTACCGCTACCCTCGTTTTCGGAAACGAAATGCTGGCAACACTTATCTTTAAAACCCTTTCGTACGGATGGCGGACATTTGCTGAAACCAAAGAAGGAACTGTCGAACTCAAATCACGCATCGAGGACAGTGTCCCAGGCAAAAACTACACCGACATGGTTGAAATGTTCAGAACTGGCAAAGAACCACTTGCACATGAAAGTATCCTGAAATGCATTGCTGTTCTTGAAGCGCTGGAAAGGTCAGGAACCAATGAGAATTGGGAAGAGGTAAAAATTTAAATTCAAAAACGCGAGTATGAAGTGCTCTTTAGAACAACTTTTCAAGAAATTAATAGTTTTTATTTTGACGCTAACCGTAAACGCATCATTTGCACAGACCAGAATTGAAGGGTTGCTATACCTTGATAATAAACCTGTTTCCGTTGAGATAAAAGACGGGAAGATCGTCAGCATTCAGCCGATTGACAAATTATCGGACGAAAATCATCCCCTTTTCATTGCGCCAGGCCTGATCGACAACCAGGTGAACGGCTTTGCAGGAGTTTCCTTCTGTTTTGGCGGAGGCGAATTAAACAAGGAAGGCATCCTGAAGGCAACCCGCGAATTATGGAAAAAAGGTGTAACCACTTACTTACCAACACTTACTACAAACGCCAAGGAAGTATTGCTCCGGAATTTTACACTTCTTGCCAATACAAAAAATGATGAAGCTCTGCATGGTTCCATTCCCGGATATCACCTTGAAGGTCCTTATGTTTCACCTGAAGACGGCTACCGTGGAGCCCATCCTCTTAAGTATGTGCATAAACCTGATTGGCAGGAATTCATGGAGTTGTACAAGGCTTCGGGCCGGAACATTCTGACAATCACGGTTGCACCCGAACTTGAAGGGGCAATGGAATTCATCCGTAAATGCACAGCAATGGGTATCACGGTTGCTATCGGCCACCATAATGCACCCAAGGCTGTTATTGACGAGTCGGTATTAAACGGTGCCAAAATCTCCACCCACCTGGGAAACGGTTGTGCCAACATGATCAACCGTCACAACAATCCTCTGTGGCCCCAATTAGCAAATGATCAATTGATAGCAAGCATCATTTGTGACGGTTTCCACCTCCGTGATGAAGAGATCGCCGTATTTTATAAAGTAAAAGGTTCCGAAAAAACGATCATCACCTCTGATGTTACTGGTTTTGCAGGATTACCTCCGGGTAATTATAAGAACGAAGAGGGTGAAACAATCGAATTGACAAAGGAAGGAATGCTCCGGTACCCGGCACAAAATGTACTGTATGGCTCAGCATCACCCATCTCAAGAGGCGTGACACATATCATGAAAGTAACCGGTTGTTCTTTAGGTGAAGCCATTCAAATGGCAAGTACCAATCCGGCAAAACTATACGGATTAACCGATCGTGGCAGCATTGAACCGGGAAAGCGTGCTGACCTGATTCTTTTTGAATTAGGGGATTCTGAATTAACAATCAGGAAAACCTATGTTGCCGGAAATTTGGTTTATGACAGTTCAAAATAAAGAATTACTAATATGGATGTAGTAAAAGAGACCATTGGTAATTATCGTTACCGGATTCTTGCATTGGTGTTTATGGCCACGACGATCAATTACTTCGACCGGAGTATTGTCGGCGTAATGGCACCAACGTTGCAAAAACTATTCGACTGGTCGAATAAAGACTATGCCGCCATCATGGTTTCCTTTAAAATTGCTTATGGAATAGGATTACTGTTCATGGGTAGTATCATTGACAAACTTGGAACAAAAATAGGATATACGATTTCGATTGTGATATGGAGCATATTCGGAATGTTACACGCTGCCATCCGGCCGGCTTTTAGTTTAATCGGGTTTATTGTGGCGCGTTTCGGACTCGGAATTGGTGAATCGGGAAATTTTCCGGCAGCAATAAAAACAGTCGCTGAATGGTTTCCAAAAAAAGATAGGGCTTTTGCAACAGGAATCTTTGATGCATCAACAAGCGTTGGGGCAATCTTAGCCCCGTTCGTTGTTGGAGCAATCGTTTCTGTCGAAGGAGACAACTGGCAAATACCTTTTCTTTTTACAGGTATACTAAGTGCACTCTGGGTATTCCTTTGGCTGAAAACTTATCAAAAACCGGAGGTGCATCCAAAACTATCAAAAGCAGAGTTGGCATATATAAACAGCGATTCTGAAGAAGAGACATCAGAAAAAATCCCCTGGTTAAAATTGCTGCCAAAGCGGGAAACCTGGGCCTTCTCATTAACAACAATAACCGATGGTGTCTGGTGGTTTTACCTTTTCTGGGGTGCAAAATTTCTTGCTGAACAGTTTGGGGTTGACATTAAGAACATCGGCCTTCCCTTTCTGATCATTTTTGTGATGGCTGATGCCGGAAGTCTCATTGGCGGGTATACTTCAGGCGCACTGATTAAAAAAGGGTGGTCAATTAATAAAGCCAGGAAAATAACCATGCTGGTCTGCGCAATCATTATTTTGCCGGTTTCTTTTGTTCCTGTTATTGCCAGTAAATGGCTTGCTGTCTTTCTAATCGGACTTGGCGCTGCCGGACATCAGTCATGGTCGATTAACAGCTATACATTGGTTCCCGATGTTTTCCCCAAGAAGGCAATCGCCTCTGTGATAGGAATCGGGAAAATGATTGGCGTAGCTGTCGCGATAATCGCAGATATTGCCTTGGGAGCTGTTTTGGATACCGCCAATAACTCGGGATATTTCTGGGCTTTTGTAATTGCAGGTTCGTCCTACCTGGTTATCCTCATTTTTGTCCATCTGCTGATGCCAAAGATGACTCCCCTGGATGACAAGTTAAATTATATACACATTAAACCAATCACTTAACGACAATATAAGATGGAAATAGTATTATCAGAAAATAAACAATTGCTTGGGTTAAAGGCCGCCAACAGGGGTGCCGAACTCATTCGCAAGGCAATTCGCCTCAACGGGAAAGCGAACATAGTCGTTGCGACAGGAGCATCCCAGTTTGAAATGCTGAACGAGCTTGTAAAAGAGGATGTAGACTGGTCGGTAGTAACCGCTTTTCATCTGGATGAATACATTGGAATCTCCGAAAATCATCCTGCATCCTTCCGCAAATATCTCAAAGAAAGATTTGTGGATCGTATTTCACTAAAGGAGTTTAACTATGTAAATGGTGAAACAGATCCTTATGGCGAATGCGTCCGATTGGGGAAATTAATCAGCGAACATCCGATTGATGTCGCTTTTATTGGAATTGGCGAGAATGGCCACCTTGCTTTTAATGATCCTCCGGCAGATTTCGAAACAGAAGTGCCATACCTTGTTGTAAAACTGAACGACGCTTGCCGCCGTCAGCAACTGGGTGAAGGATGGTTTCCAACATTTAACGATGTTCCCGGAAAAGCAATCAGTATGTCCATCAGGCAAATCATGAAATCGAAAGCTATTATCTGTACCGTTCCTGACGAGCGAAAGGCGACAGCAGTTCATGATACCATATTGAATGAAATTTCTCCAGAATGTCCGGCAACCATTTTGCGAACCCATACTAATGCGGTGTTGTTATTAGATCTGGCGGCTGCATCGTTGGTCCGGGATAAGATTTGAAACAATTTAATGATAGATAATTGTCAATTGTATGTACTTTTCGCCTTGCTATCGGAATAAGAAAACGAAGCTGATTTTAACAAAATTCAACTTCGTAGTATACCTCATCAATAACATTTTGATCTAATAAAATCATAAAACATGTACCTATTTTTTGACACAGAAACAACTGGATTGCCTAAAAATTACAAAGCACCTGCATCAGATCTGAACAACTGGCCACGTTTGGTTCAGTTAGCTTATCATCTTTATGACAATGAAGGGAATAAAATTTCGGAGGGTGACCATATCATTAAACCAGAGGGATTTATAATTCCAATCGAAGCGTCACGGATTCACGGTATTTCAACCGAGAGAGCAATTCAGGAAGGAAAATCTTTACTTATCGTTTTACGAGAATTTCAGTCATTAATTGAACAGGTAGACTATCTTGTTGCACACAATATGAGCTTTGACGAAAAAATAGTGGGGGCTGAATTTTTGAGAAACAAGATGCAAGATAGTCTTGCATCAAAAAGAAAGATTTGTACGATGCAAAGCGCCACAAATTTCTGTGCAATTCAAGGGCCTTATGGCTACAAATGGCCGAAACTTTCTGAACTGCATTACAAACTTTTCAGCACTGGTTTCGAAGAGGCGCATAACGCATCGGTGGATATCAACGCAACTGCCAGATGTTTTTGGGAGTTAAAAAGAATCGGTAAAATTTGAAGAATTAGCCGTGTGACTGTCCAAACGCTGGACAATCGCACGGTTACTAACGTTCTAATTGATGTGATTTAAAGTGTATAGTTGATCTTATATTTCCCACTTTTCACAGCAACAACAGCGCTTTTTTCTCCTGACAACTCGTATTCTTTCCCGTCCAAACTGTATTTTTTGATATCTGAAGGAATTACTACTCCGGCCACACTTCCAACAGGAATCTCAACATTAAGTTCCATTACCTTTTCCTTTAATTCCCAATTGACAACAAGCTTCCCGTAAGGAGTTTCTTTAAACGTTTTGGCCCAAGTAATTCCAATTGGAATTTGGGGTTGAATGAGCATCTGGTGGTAAGCCGGAACATTTTCAGCCGAACGGATTCCTCCCACTGCCTGGTAAAACCACGAACCGATACCATTGTAACAATTATGAATCCGGCTTCGGTCCCCATTCCAATGTTCCCAGGTCGTCGTGGCGCCGTTTTCAATCATATACAAATACCCGGGATAATCTTTCTTTTTCAGCATGGAATACATTAGGTCGGGTGACTGGGTTTTAACCGACCACTCCGTCAGGACGGGAATCCCAACAAGTCCGCATGCAAAATGGCCACCGCGGTTGGTTGTAGTTTCGTTGATCAAACTTTGAGTAACTACTTCGCTCAGTTCTTTTGGAACAACTCCCGCCAACATCGGGTAAGCAAGATCGATCTGTGTGGCTGTGGCATAGGTGTTTTTGGATGGATCGAAATAGTTTTTGTGGATCTGTTTCTGAAGCTGATCCTTTTTCTGTGAATACAATCCAGCATCGTCAGTTTTTCCAAGCACCTTCGCTATTTTCTGCATGTTATCGTAGCAAACTGCAACAAAACAATTGTTTACTAAACCAACTGAAGCTTCAGCCTGTTGATCGATTCCTGTCGGCGTAGCCCAATCGCCAAGGTACCACCCTCTGTAGTCGGTATCAGGCCATGGTTTCAGCAAGCCATCAACCGAATATTTATCGACATATCCCAGCCATTTTTGCATAACCGGATAATATTTTTCGAGAACAGCCACGTCGCCGTAGTTCAGATAAGTTTTCCAGGAAGCTGTAATGATAAAGCCACACCAGTAAGGACCTCCACCTGCCTTATAGGGATTGGGTGCGGTGTGTGGCATCCCTCCGTCATCGCGGACACAGTCGGCCCATGCCTGTAACCAATTCGTATATAAAGGATTCAGGTTAAACATCGTTTGTGCCGTTTCAGTAGATGCATTCCCGTCACCACCATAACCCAACCGTTCGATCGTCGGACAATCGACCAGATCGCCGCCAATGCTTAGACATTGCAGCGTGTAAAATATCATGTCGTGAATTTTATTCATTTCCGGGTCGGAACACTGAAACCCGGATGCCAGCTCAAAGCCGGTATGAACCAGGTAAGCTTTAATTGATTCGGCAGAAGGGGCCTCCGTCAGTTTTGAAATCCGGATATACCTGAATCCGTGATAATTGAATTTGTTTTTGAAGATCTCCGTCCCTTCACCGGAAGCAATATAACGGTCGGATTGCTTCTGATCGGCGAATTTCCCTTTATCATCCAGATGATCGGAATACTCCATGACGATTTCCTGCGACTTCTGCAGTTTTGCAAAATTAATTTCGATCCAGCCGGTAAGGGTTTTCCCCATGTCGATCAGGAATGTATCTTTTGACAGGGACAGGATCTCGACAGGTTTTATCGTTTCTGTAATCCGGTTCAGCTCCACCATTTGCGGACTTACTTCATAGTCGGGAACAGAAATTACCGAAACAGGGTTCCAGCTTTTATCTGTCATTCCTTCTGCGGACAAATCGTCTTTCGCCAACGCACCATCCACAACTTCACCGCCAAACTGATGAGGTTGCCAGGTGCCATGCCGTGTGTAACTGCTCTTCCGTCCAACCCAGGATGCATCGGTCGCAAGAATGATATCCCTCTTATTATCAGAAAGCTTTTCCATCTGGGCTTTTACCAAAGGACCATTGTTAACGACCCCAGGCAAACCTTGCGTATACCAACCACTTGCCAGCCACAATATAAGGTCATTTTGCCCCTTTTTCACCAATTTCGAGACATCGTAGGTGATTGCCCACGAACGTTTATCGAATTGTGAAACGGCAGGAGAAAGAACTCCGTCGCCCACTTTTTGACCATTCAAAAATACTTCGTGGTAACCCAACGAATTTACATACAAAAGCATTTCCCCATTTGTATCATTCACATCGAATGATTTTTTCAACTGGGGGCATTCGTTGTAACCCGCGTCTGTCGGGAATCCAATGTAGGATGCATGCCAGTCGTCTTTATTTAATAAACCGATGCTGAAATTAGATACCGGGCTCCATGCCGAAACATTCCCATCTTCATCCCATATCCGGACCTTCCAACACGCAACTAATCCTGAACCGAGTACTTTCCCTTGGTAAGGAACCAGAATACTGGCTGAAGATTCAGACTTTCCGGAGTCCCAGAGATCAGACTGATCCTTGTCAAGCAATGAAGGATCGCTTGCAACCATTACCTGAAATGCCTTTTGTTCAGTCCCGTTTTTGTCACTCAGGATTTTCCAGCTAAAGCGAGGTGCGGTTTTATCAATCCCCAAAGGATTTTGCAGGTTCTCACACTTTAGATCATATACTTTTAAGTTTCCCTCTTTAGCGCATCTTGAAAGGAAGAGAACAAAAGCAATACAAGCAATTAAAAGTGATGATTTCATATTATTTATAGTTTTAGTTAATCTTCTTTTTCCTCTTTGCCACTGAATTTCTTTGGGTACAATTCCTTGCCTTTCATTGCAAACCAGATGATCCGGTTAAACAGATCGTCATCTCCCTGGTCGATATGATCAAATTGCGGTTCCATACTTTTACGTGCATAGTAGAGTGCGGACCCTTTTAATTCAGCCAAACTCTTATTCATTTCATTGATGGGGATTTCATTGGGAACTGAATTGAAGGGGGAGAAATCGGGAGTCGATGAAAAACAGTTAAACATTGGCATGGCCGTTGCATCGCTGATGTTCATAGGCGGGATTCCCAGTATCTGTTCGATGGTTCGTAATAAAGAAACCTGGTTATAATTGGTTCGGATAGTCTGCTTTAATCTCGAATACGGGCTTACAACTGCACCAACTGTCCGGTAGGCAGATACATGATCCCAGCCATCCTGCGAATCATCTTCGGTTATGAAAATTGCGGTGTTTTTCCAGAAACGGCTTTTTGAAATGGCTTCAATAATCTGCCCCAACGCAAGATCGTTATCAGCAACAAAAGCGCGTGGGGTAGGTAATCCGGGACGTGTTCCGGTAGTATGGTCATTTGAAAGGGCCATCACCATAAGCTCCGGCCACTGGTCACCCTCCATTTTATCATAGGCATTGAGTTCATCGATAAATGCCTTTGCTCTGAGTACATCCGGAATCGCATGATTATCTGAGCTGGGGAAATTCTGACTCAGAATATTTTCAACGGGCTTAATGGTTGTCTTATTTTTAAAATCTAGCTTCTCTCCTTTTAGGAATCCCCCATAGATGGAGGTCCAGTTCAGACTTTTATCAAATTCAACATCACATGCCTCTCCGTAGATACGCACACTTTTCCCGGCCCTCATCGCATTGTCCCAGATAAAACCGGTTGGCGCATAGACGAGGGCATCCGTCTGAACATGCGGATAACTTCGGATCCAGGCCCGGACATTTTTCTCCACATAATCGGTAACAATTCCCATATCAGTCCATTGATGACCTTCAGCAGAGCATTTCCCCGATGCGTAATAATTGTCCAGCAACAGAAATTCATCAACGATTTTATGGGTATTCGGCGTGACTTTCTTTCCAAAGGTACAAAGGGTTGAATCTCCGTCTCCGGCTTTAACATCCCCGAGTACCTGATCATAGGTTCTGTTCTCTTTAATGATATAAACGACATGTTTAAAGACCGAAGGTTCTCCGATCCGGACCGGAACAGGAGCAGGCGCTACATTTTTCCTTGGTAACTTTTCGGTGAGTGCCAACCGGAAAAACTGATTGCTCTTTATAACTTTCCCTGTATATTTCTGCAAGGTTGATTTTTGCGGTACGGGAATCACTGAAACGGAGGCCATCAGCCGGTGAGAATTATAATTAGCCTTCCCTGTTTTTTCAGAAACAGTAGGGATTCTGGAGCCTTCCGCCTCAATATTGGCTACAAATAAAAGGGTATCCTGATAAAGTGCAATTCCTCCAGGATAGGCGCCAGTGGGTATAAACCCGGAAACATTACTCTTGTTTTCAGTAGACGTTGCAGAAGATAGTTTTCCAAGTTTCACAACAGCCAGCGCATTATCCATACCGTTTGCAACATAGAGCGTTCCACCGTTGCCATTAATAGCGAGACCATTTGGCGAATCACCAAAATAATCATTTTTATCGGGAGATAACCTTACAGATATCTGTTCACTCACCTCATCCGTTCCTGTATTGATCACAGAAACCATATCGCTGTTGGCATTGGCTACAAAAATGAATTTCTGATCCTTACCGGCGACAATGTCGTTGGGATGAAGTCCGACCTTAATCTCTTTTAAAGATTTGCCCGTGCGGGGATCAAGGACCTGCAAGGTACCCTCACGGGTTGCACCGGTCAACGGATCAACTTTGGCCAATCCCCATGGAACGCCAGCGACATCGGCATCACCTTTGTCAGGTACAGATCCTGCCCAGTTTGTGACATACAGCTTTCCGTTTGCAGCCGCAATCCCAAAAGGTGCAACACCAACCGGGGAGGACCAAATTGTTTTTCCAGTATTAATATCCAGCTTTTCAACAGTATTGTTTCCGTTTAGTACGACATAAAGCACTGGTGAACCAACTTCCTCGGTCACTAGCACTTCATTGGGCAAGGCCGTTTGAGCCGGTTTTACAGTCTCAAACGAAAAAGTTTTTAAAACACTGATTTTCTTTCCGTTCCATGCAGCCTGAACAACAAGCGATTTGGTTTTCCCCAATGTACTCCAGTAAAGTTCGTATCCATCAGCTGTTTTGCGCCATGAAATGCCGGAATAAGTATTCATGAGCCCATCATTTGCAAAATGGCTTTTAAGTGCGAAACGGCTTGCAATTTTCTTCGTTGCCGGATTGATAATGACCACGGAATAGCGACCTTCAACAGCTATCCATTTCCCGTCAGGCGAAAGGGAACAATCAAGGGCGTGGTTTTCGAGTTCTTTATCGCCAAAATAAATCTGTTCGCCTGCCGGATCAACCCACTTGTTATAAGGCAATAAAACTGGCAGATCACTTCCGGTGAGGGTGCTGCTTTCGTAAGAACTCGAGTATTTCTGCTGTTGTCTCAATGCTTTTTTCGACTGCGAAAACGACTGATTTACGGCAAGCAGAAAGAAAAATATTAGAAATAAGAAAGGCCTATTTTTCATTTTCAATGGAGATAAAGGGGTGAAAAACTTAATCATTTACTTTGGTTTTTGACAAGAACGTATTGATTGGAGAAGATACCGAAACTTTGTTTTAAACTTTCCATAAAGAACTGGAACAATTATATTTCATTCACGTAAGGCCATAACATATCAGACCTATATTAAGTTACATCTTTGATCAAAGATAGTTAAAATTGAATATTAACAATGTAATATTTGACTGCCATGATTATCAATCCGTCAAACAATGCCACATATTTTACAATATTCTACACACTTGCTTTCTTCTCTGCTTTTATTGTGCTTTTGTGGGAAGGTTATAAAAGAAAAATCCCGATGATATCGTGGGTACTACTGTTGATTTTTTCCAAAGTTTCCTTTATAATCGGCACTAAAATATTCACTTACAGTCAGGAGGATTGGTTGTTGATGATCAAACATGCAACTTTTATCCCGACTTCCGGGAAAATTCTTTTTGGTGGAATGATACTTGGACTCATCGCTCTTTTTGTCGGGAAATATGCATTGAGGATTAAACAAAACATCATAGATGCATTTGCTATCATTCTCCCATTGAGTATAGGTATTCAACGAATCGGGTGTTTTTTAAACGGTTGTTGCTTTGGATCTCCCACCTCAGTGCCTTGGAGTGTACAATATCCTGTAAATACAGGTCCTCATTATTATCAATATGAATCGGGACTAATCGGGAATACTGATTTACTTTCTTTGCATATTCATCCGGTTCAACTATATGAAATGGCGGGTGCCTTACTTGTTGCTATAATTGTATTTAAATCCCGAAAATCATGGAAAGCGAATGGCAGTTTATTCACCTTTTCACTCATATTATACTGCTCCGTTCGATTCCTGACTGAATTTTTCAGGGATAATCTGGCACACACTGTCGGAGGCAAAATGATAGGTGTTTTCAATCAAATCCAATGGATAATGCTGATTGTCATTGTCGTTTTCTCTTTTATTCTTCTATATCGCGAAAAGAGAATTGCGCTACACATGCAAATACTACAACGATCGACATCAATCGGGATGAAATACTCCATGCTCATTTTCATTTCAGAGTCGGTTATGATTTGGACGTTACAAGATTGGTTTTCACCTTCTGAGCTAATTGCTATCTTACTAACATTCTTTATTTCAAGCATTATCATTTTATTCTGGATTCTTAGGGAAATTGCGTCATCTGAGAAAAAGTTGGCTTACGCAGTTTTGCTGTTACTTCCACTGTTAATTACAAGTCAAACCATTCCGCAGACTGAAAGTGATTCATCTTTAGTTATTAAAACACGAAAAATCAGTTTTGGAGTGGCCAGTGGTACATTTGAAAATTCTGTTCATCAGAAAACAGGAACAACAAGTGATGGATGCGATCAATATAATACAGAATACTTTAAACAAAAATATACTGTTGGAGGTGTTGCATTCTCTGTAAAAAATGAATACCCCGAAAAGAAATTCATTACAAATTATGGCATTAACATGTATTTAGGACAAAACAAAGAAATAGTCCGGTCAGATAGTTTGGAAACAAATACGCCCATCTATGGTGTAAATCCATTTTTCCGGATTGACGGTAAATGGGTTGGGTTTGGTGGCGGATTTCATGCAGGCAATCTGATCATTCCCAAAAATCCCCATAATGATCAAACTGATTTGACAACCGGACTAACAAAAACTTCGTTATATCCACAACTTTATTTTCGGGTTGGTCCTCAAAGAATCCTGTTTGCAGATTTTCATTATGCGGATCAATTTCCTTCTCCTTTTCCTGGCATTTCTCAACAAATAGGAATAGGATCAGGATTTGGTTCGAAAAATGGATTATATCTACGGATAGGCAGTATTATTGATGAAAATAAAGGAACCTATCTTTCGGCTTATCTGCCTATAAATAAATCTATTTCGTTTGAGCCGATGCTGGTTATTTCAAATTCTTCATTCTCCCATTTCTCGTTTGGCCTACATTACAGTTTGCCTTCTAAAACTTCCTACCATAAGGACAAAAAATAATTGATACCCTGATATATTTAAAAGTCAAAATAAACTGTCGATGTTGATTGAATAACAATATTCATTCGTCTTAATTCGCCTGCTCTCATTCTTGAATAAGCCTGTTATTTTAAATATCTCAAATTACTTAGCTTAAAATGCTTTACTTTGAAGTAATTAATATGATATCTTATGCGGAACATAGTAGTAATTTTTTCGATTGTTCTTTTATTCGCATCCTGCAATAAGGAAGAACTTACCCCAAATTCGAATGAATCTGTCGCTTATGCGAATGTTGAATTTGGAAGTGACCCCCTGCAAAAAATGGATATTTTTCTGCCGGCAGGTAGAACGGTTAATGCTACAAAAACCATCGTCGTCATTCATGGCGGCTCATGGACAAGCGGTGATAAATCTGAAATGACGGAGGTTGTCGATTCTTTGAAAATACGATTACCCAATTATGCATTTATCAATCTGAATTATCGACTTGCTGTCAATAATGCTATTAATGTTTTCCCGGCACAGGAAAATGATGTAAAAACGGCCATTGAATTATATCTTTCAAAATCTTCGGAATATGAAATTTCAAAAGATATCGTTGTTTTAGGTGCCAGTGCCGGAGCTCATCTGGCATTGCTTCACAGTTACAAAAATGATCCTGACAAACATGTAAAGGCGGTCGTTGATCTTTTTGGACCAACTGATCTTGTTGCTTTATGGAATGAAGGCCTCATTCAACAACTCGCATTAATGGCAGTCACAGGCAAAACCTATGACCAGGATCCGGCCATCTATACACAATCAAGTCCGGTGAATTTTATCACCGCACAAAGTCCCCCAACGATTGCACTGCAAGGCGGCATGGATTATATTGTAACCCCAGCTCAAACCAACATCCTGATTGCCAAACTGAATTCGGTGGGTGTTCCCAATGAACTTGTATTTTATCCAAATGAAGGGCATGGATTCTCCCAGGCAAATAATACCGATGCTATAACGAAGGCCCTGATTTTCATTGCGAAATATGTAAACTAGCGGCTGGCAATTTGCAACTTGGCGCTTGCTAAAGCACCCCAAACCACTTGCATTATACTTCGCCAGATTTTGAATAGGCAAAACTTTTCCAGATAAATAACTAATATGTTGCCAGTTGCCAAACCCTAGCCGCTAGTTGCTTATTGTTTTGCTGTAAACACTTTAACCGGAATAATTTGTGCCAGTCCAACGAAAACTGTCGCTGGCAAGGGTTTGAACCGAACTCTCCTGATGTTTCCTTATTTCGGAACCCTTTTAAATTTCAATAGATAATTAGCCTATAATTTGGCAGTCATCTTTAAGAACCAATAGAACCGGTTAAAAAACCATAATGATTAGATAAAAACTCATTGAATCAATTCCTTCAATTTAAATATGTTTGACATTGAAAACATTTATGCTGGAAAGATCCAAAATTTCGTACTGATTCAAACTTCACCGGAAATAAAATTAAGGCGTGTTATGACTAAAATTATGGAAACTAATTCTAAAAGGAAAAGGCTACGTTTTTTCGGGCTATTTCTTTTTGCAGGATTGATAAATATAAGCTCATTTTCAAACCTTCCACCCCACCACAAGATGGGAAACTGTTGCGAGGTGACAAATGGCTTCCATTCAGTTATCCTGAAAAGGCAGATTTCTATGTATCAGTCACGGGGAGCGACCAATGGTCAGGTATCTTGCCTGAATCGAATGCGGGAAAAACTGATGGTCCGTTTTTAACCCTTGAACGCACGCAAGTTGCTGTGCGTGAATTGAAATCAAAAGTCTTTTTTCCAAAGGATAAACCGGTTGAAAAACGGTGGATCGGTTCGCCCCATCCTTTAGGAAAAGGTAAGGATATATTGGTTTATATCCGTGAAGGCCATTATTCCATCAAAAAACCTCTGATTTTCAACCCTGTAGATGGCGGAGAGCGCGTTGAAACCAATCTCCCGACAGGCGCTTTTGAATACCATAAACTGAAAGACCATTACGTTACTTATGCTGCATTCCCGGGCGAAAAACCGGTTATTTCTGGGGAAATTCCAGTCTCAAACTGGAAGAAGATCGGAAAATTGTGGACGGCTCACTTTGATGCCGACTCTGCTGCGATGCTGGTCGTAAATGGCAAAAGACAAGTACTGGCCCGCACCCCAAATGAAGGATATTTCGTTCCTCCTGCAATTTCCAAAACAAACGGTGAACTTTATTTTAAAAAAGGGGACGTCAAAGCATGGAAAGAGATGGAAGGCAACCGGGTGATTATGCTTTTGCGCTGGCATACAGGTATTAATACAATTACAAAAGTGGACGAAAAAAACGGAGTTGCGACCTTCAAGGATCCACAGGAAGGTATCGTAATTGTTCCACCAAGGTATTATATCGAAAATGTAAAAGCACTTTTGGATGCTCCGGGAGAATGGTTTTTTGATAAAAAGTTGAAGGAGATAAGCTATATACCGGCAAATGGAATCAGCGATCCAAACCAACTGATGGCCGGAGTACCAATGATCAGTCAATTGCTTGTCGTAAAGGGAAAGCTGGGGCAGCCTGTCCGGAATTTGCGGATATATGGATTAACCTTCGAAGGTGCGATTACAGGGAACAGGCCAATCCGGTACAATTCAGATGGAGTTGACGAGGTAACCGGAGTTGTTGAGGCTGAATATGCCGGAAACAATGCGATCAGCTATGAATTTGCCCATGCCTGCGAGTTTGCAGACGGTGAAGTCCGTTCGTGTAACGGAACCGGAATCGCAATAATGAAAGGATGTTATCAAACCAGAATTCTCAACAGCCGTTTCGAAACAATCGATAATGGCGGTATTTATGTAACCGGATCAGCAAATCCTGTCGATGGGAAGGAAATCATCAGGGAAACGACCATCTCCCGTAACAAGTTTTACGATTGCGGAGGCATCAATATCTATGCGAATTACACTTTAATGACCACGATTTCAAACAACTATATTACCAAAACAAGGGGCCGTTACGGAATTGATGTGGGTGGCTGGGCCAACCAGGAAGAAGCGATCGATGGCGGATATACCGTTGAATACAATCACCTCGATGATGTTCAGCGCGATGCAGACGATTCTGGTGCCATCAAAACTGCCGGGATGACATTCAACTCGATTGTCAGGAGAAACCTGATTCACAATGTCAATGCAGGATTCTTTAATGACAATGTCGGATTCTGGTTCGACAATATGTCCGCTGGATGGACTTCTGAAGAGAATATTTTCTACAGTCTCGAACAGGGTGAAATGAAACTCTGCGCAGCCCTGATCGAGGACAATATTTACCAAAACAATTTCAAAATCGAAGCCCCTGTTACCGCGCCCGAAACAATAATTGAAGGCGAACCCGCATTTGAAGTCAGCAACCTTAAAATCGAAACTGCATCAAAATCAGCTTCAGGTGCTGTTGTAGCCGGAAGCGTCATTCACCTGTCTGCTGATGTTTTCAATCGCGGTGCAAGTGGAATTGCCCCCCTGGATCTTTATCTCGATGGCAAGATTTATGAGAAAAAGCTATTCCCCGTAATAAAGAACAATAGCCGGAAAATCGGGTTTGAAGTCAGGATTTATGACGCAGGTGAACATCAACTGGCTATAGGTTCTACACCATATCAGCCGGTTAAAATTGAAGGAAATAAACCACCCATCGTTTTTGAAGACTTTAAAATCTCTGAAAACAGGCTTCTGAAAGGTGAAAAGCTGAAGGCAACTGCAACCGCCCGGAATCTGACTTCAACTCCTCAGAAGATGAATGCCACTCTTTATCTCGATCAATCAAAAGCAGAAAATCAATCTGTTGAACTGAATGAAAACGAAGCGAGGGTAATCAGCTTTGAAATTGAACCTCCGATTGGGAACCATGACTTGCACATAGAAAACAGTGCCGGGAAAAATCTGATTGTTTTTGATGCTATTCCCCTTGACATTTCGAAAATGGAAATTCACCAATATTGTTCGGCAAAGGCGAAACCTTTTGAAATAGAGGCCGATGCCAAAGTAAACCGGTTTAAGATCACGGCCAGCGGATCAGATTTTTTCCATGCAGAAGATTCGTATGCCGCAGCCTATTTAAAAGCGATTAAAGGCGACTTTGTTGCAACCGTCAAAATCAATCAATTCGGTGACCGGACACACGAATGGTTCCGTTCGGGACTATTTGTGCGGAACGATATCTCCCAAAGTTTTGATGTACAACCCGGAAGTAAAGGATCAGTTTTAGTATTCGGCACGCCTGGCCGTGCCGGTATTGAATACGATGAATTTGCAAACGGGTGTATGCACAAAGCAAGCAGCCAGAACCTTCCGGAGAATTCAAAGACTCCTATCTATTTGAAAATTGTTCGGTATGGCAATAGCTTCAGTGGTTACATCAGTCTGGATGGCAAAAACTGGATCATCGAAAGACACACGACTGACATTCCGGGTATTGCTGATGCGGTAGACCTTGGCCTTGCTGCTGGCGGACCGGATAAGCGGCAATATTGGGTTGAATTTACAGATTGGAAAATTGAGGTTGCCAAATGATAATTATATTGAGTAAAAACACGATCTTCACTTGCTCCAAATGAGAGATAATTGTTCTGTTTTATTTGTATAAGCCTATATATGAAGAAGCTGATTTTTATTTTATTCCTGAATTTTCCGGGTTACTACATGCTTGCACAATCCAGTCATAACAAGGTGACTGAAACGCAAATGCAAAAGATTTACAATGAAGTCAAAACGCCTTTCAAGTATGGATTGGTGATGGTTCCTCCGGATGATTCAAAGAAAATGGATTCTCCCAGCATATTCAGAAAAGACAATTTCTGGTACATGACTTATATTGTGTTTGATGGCAAAGGTTATGAAACCTGGCTGGCTAAAAGCGCTGATCTGCTCAGCTGGGAAAACAAGGGTCGGATTCTGTCATACTCGGATAGCACCGATTGGGATGTCAATCAGAAAGCCGGTTATATCAGTTTGCAGGACTTTGAATGGGGAGGGAAATATGAACTCAATAAATTTCAGAACAAATACTGGATGTCGTACCTCGGTGGAAACACCAAAGGTTACGAGGCTGGTTTACTTTCTGTTGGCATTGCCTTTACGGATCAGGATCCGGTGAAAGCACATGAATGGCAACGCTTAAACAAACCCGTCCTCATGTCAACCGATCAGGATGCCCGGTGGTGGGAGAACAAAACCATTTATAAAAGCACAATCATCTGGGATCACTCAAAAAGGACGGGTTACCCGTTTGTGATGTATTACAATGCAAAGGGCGACAGTATCAATCCAAGTCCAGGCGTCGAACGCATCGGGATGGCCGTCTCCGAAGATATGGTTCACTGGAAACGGTTTCTAAAAAATCCGGTTCTGAATCACCACAAAGGAATTACCGGTGATGCCTACATTCAAAAAATCAATGACATATGGGTCATGTTCTATTTCGGGGCATTCTGGAAAGACGGTGGCAAAGATGGCGCCTTCAACCGTTTTGCCTGTTCCTACGATCTGGTAAACTGGACGGACTGGACAGGAGATAACCTCATTCAGCCTTCGGAAGCCTATGATCGTCAATATGCTCATAAATCATTCGTCGTGAAATGGAAGGGCGTGGTCTACCACTTTTATTGTGCTGTGAACGACAAAGAACAGCGGGGAATTGCAGTGGCAACTTCAAAAGATTTAGGTAAGAGTAAACTGACTTTCATTTCCGGAAACTAATACAAAGGGCCATGAATCTGATAAGACGCGACTTTTTAAAAATAGCAGCGATAACGGGAACTGGCACTTTGGCTGGTTTCAGTCCTTTCACAGAAGGGAAAAAAGGCAATCACCGAAATTATAGCCTTTGCACAAATACAGCCATATTAAATAAATATCCCGATTTTTTTAATCTGATTGTAAGTAGCGGTGTGACGGATATCTGGTTGCCGGTTTTCTTAAATGGATATTGGCCTTATCCAATGGGTGATCTCTTAATTTGGAAAGAAAGATTTGAGAAGAAGGGAATCGCAGTTTATACATTGAGTGTTCCATTTGGCCATCCGGGAAATTCTTTAGGAGGTCCGCATGATTTTGAGTCTACACCCCAGCAATGGCCTTTGGCTGTAGATATTGATGGCAACAAATATTCAGGAACATCGGTACATCCGATCATAACTGAAGAAAATATTTCTGTCATTCAAAAAATCAGCCAGTCAGGTTTTAAAAAGCTATTCCTTGATGATGATTTTCGATTGGCACGAACACCAGGTATGATCGGAGGATGTTTTTGCAGTGAGCATCAAATTGAATTTCTCGGAAAATATGGCTATAGTGAAAAAGACTGGCTTCAGCTAAAACAAGATATCAGAAACCGCAACCTGAGTTCGACATTAAACGATTGGATAAATTTCAATTGCGACCAACTTACATCCTCATTCAGAGCACAACAGTCCGCTGCGCCGGATGTGGCGCTGGGAATAATGGTGATGTATCTCGGATCTGAAAAGGCAGGGATCCGGTTAAGCGACTACAAAGGTTCGCAAATGAGGGTTGGGGAATTGATGTTCGAGGATCGCTCTTTTAATCCTTTAAAAGGGAAAACGGATGAGCTTTTCAGTGCTCTTTTTCACAGGAGATTCGTTGGTCCGGAGATGGCCTACAGCGAAACCACAGCCTATCCTGCCAACAAGCTTTCTGCAAAAAATATGGCAGCCAAACTGCACATCACAACGATTTGCGATATCCGGAATACAATGATGATGAGCGGCCTGGAACCTTTTCCACTTACCCATTGGAGTACGCTTGCACCGGTTATGAAAAAAGCGGCGGCAATGCATCAGAAGATTGCAGGTCAAAAACTTCGGGGGCCATTCAAACATTACTGGGGAGAAAGCAGCCGGATGATTGGCAATGATAAACCATACAGCATGTTTCTGGCATCCGGAATTCCTTTCGAAGTCACGGAAACACCAGCATCTGACGGCTGGACTTTCCTTTCAGATTTTGAGGTTAAGGATGTTGATTCGGATAAGCTGAAATCCAAAGGAACAAAGTTCGTATATGGTACAAATGCAGATAAAAAACTCAACGGGCTGAGGTTTGTGCCTGAAAATCTAGCCGAAATCTATGCTTTCAAACATGAAATTCTTCGTAATCTCAAAGGCATACCGTATGTCGAGGAAGATAAACCTGTGGTTTGTGCCTGGTTTCCTGCAATCAAAACAGTTCTGTTGTGGAATTTATCTGAAACCAAAGAATCACTTACTGTCAATCTGGATGGTAAGAAACATACCATTGAAATGGGCGGTTTAGATGCCGAACTGGCAACTATTTAAATCATAATATTCTAAATATCTACCAATATGAAAATTCAATATTGTTATATCCGATCTTTCATATTCACATTTCTGTTCTTCTTTTCGGGATTGTTGTCAGCTCAAACCATCGATTTAAGCTATGCTTCAATTATCGCTTCGCCAAAAATAAATTTCCCGGTCAGGGAAATAGCGATCAAGATTCTGCAGGAAGAGGTCGCACAGCGCACTTCAATTAACCTGAAACTCATCTCAAAATTGGGGAATGTCCCGATAATTGTCTTAGCTACCCAAAAAGATAATGCGGTAGTTAGCATGCCGGTTCCAAAACGATCGGGAGAAAACCTGCCGGGAACTAAAGCGGAAGCATTGCTAAGGGTTGACGGGGAAAGAATTGCACCTACCATTTATATTAAAGGACTTGAGGAGTTCAAAGAATTCCCGTTGACTCAAAAATATGTGAGCGATGGCAAAATTGAAGTCACATTCGATCAGCCGGAAGAATCAAAATTAAACTGGCGGTCACAATCGAAAGTTTGTGATATCTGGTTGTTGAAAAAATAAAAATACTTTAAGCCATAAACTGAAATTTTTTCGCAAAACATGGTTTTATCATTTAAGAATTTATAATTTTAGACTCATATCTTTAATAACTAATAAATAATCAAACCAATGAGAGCTATTCAATTTCTATTTGCAGTCGCTTTGATTTCCTTGTCGGTCACATCGTGTAATGAAAAACCAAAAACAGAGCCGGTAATACCTGTTCAAAAAACTGATCTTAGTGAATATCTGGGTCAATGGACCATTGATGTTCAGGGTGGTGGTGTCAGCTGGCTGGAAGTGCGCCAGGAGAAAGATTACCTCGACGCTGACCTTTTGTGGATTGGCGGAAGTGTTTTACCAGTAGCCAATGTCTACCTTGATAATGATCACAATCTGATCGTTACACGCGTTGATAATGTTGTGCGCACGAAGGATGAAAAAGGGACACCGATCCGTTCACAACAGGTAACAAACTGGTTGAAAACCTCCAAACAAGGAGATAAGCTAGTTGGTTTCCTTTACAGACCTAAACGTGATGGAAATGGCGTCGATTCAACATCATTTACGGGAACAAAATTAGCTCCTCCTCCTCCAGCTCCCGATATGACCAAACTTAAATTTGGTACACCTATCAACTTATTTAATGGTAAAGACCTTACCGGATGGAAGTTGATTGACCCAAAACAGAAGAATGGCTTCTATGCGAAAGATGGCATATTGGGAACTGATCCAGCACAGGTTGAAGGACAGGAACATATCAGTTACGGTAACCTTCGGACTGACCAGGAATTTGAAGATTTTAATCTGAAGCTTGAAGTGAATATACCTGCTGGAAGCAACAGTGGCGTTTACCTACGCGGAATGTATGAAATCCAGGTTTTTGATTCATACAAAAAACCGCTTGATCCTCACAACATGGGTGCGCTTTACAGCCGTATTACACCTTCTGTAAATGCTGAAAAACCTGCAGGAACCTGGCAGACGATGGATATTACTTTGTGCGACCGCCACGTAACTGTTATACTGAATGGCACAAAGATCATCGACAACCAGCCAATTTACGGACCTACCGGAGGCGCCATGAAATCGGATGTGAATACACCTGGACCTATTTACTTACAGGGCGATCACGGCAAAGTTGAATACCGCAATTTGGTATTAACTCCTATTGTGAAGTAAGTATTTGAAGAGATTTCATTAAGAAAAAATCACTGATTTTGAACCTGATGAGGCATCAAAACCAGTGATTTTTTTGTGGAGTTGTTTCAACACTCTTGGCAATAATTCTAAAGGAATTGAAATACATTTCAGGAACTAGCATCAGTTAACCAATTATTCTCTCTTCTTTAAAAGAAACGGGATTCCCAACCGATGATAGTTGTTTTCCGTAAGCGGGTTATAGCTGATCAACTCCACAGGGATATTCTCATCTGTTTCAGCAACAAAATCCATGATTGCTTTCCTGTTTTCGAGGGTGTCGGTAATGTTCTCAATCAGGGGAATCCGGACGATGATTTTTTTTCCGGAAGCCGCTATATATCGGAAATTATCCTTTATTTTTTCATTGCTTCTCCCCGTGTACTTTTTATGCTGAACATCATCAAAAAGTTTTAAATCGATAAAAAACAGATCGACATATGGCAAAATGAAATCGATCGCCTCCCTGTCACAATACAGACAGGTTTCGATGGCGGTGTGAATATTCCGTTCCTTACACCCTTTCAGGATTTCAGCGGAAAATTCTGGCTGATACAGCGCTTCACCACCCGTAAGTGTTACCCCGCCGCCGGAGGTTTGATAATAGGCAAGGTCTTTCTCAATTTCGGTGATAATTTCAGCAACAGTGGCTTTATAACCCGTAAATTGCAACGCATTTGTCGGGCAAGTTTTTACACAATCCCCGGACAATTTGCAGGCGTTTCTGTCAATTTCAATTTCAGGAGTCGCATCGTCTGTCAATCGCAAGGCTTTTGTCGGGCACGCCTCCACACATTCGCCACAGGCAATGCAAAAATTCTTGTTATACCATAATGAATTAGCGGAACTTATACCTTCGGGACTATGGCACCAAACACATTTCAGCGGGCATCCTTTCAGAAACACGGAAGTACGGATTCCCGGACCATCATGAACAGAGAAGCGTTTTATTTTGAATACATCTCCTTCGCCAGAATTACGCCTCACCATGAGTTGTCCGGTTAATTATTTCATCCTGCAAATCGGGAACCAATTCCGTAAAGTAGGCTGTATATCCTGCCACCCTGATAGTCAAACCCCGGTGGGATTCAGGATCAGCTTTTGCTTTGATCAGTTCCCTGGTGGTCACCACATTAAACTGCACATGGTGAATCG
>Ga0209484_10000012_pt1 | contig 46874 bp, 34 predicted proteins | sample NGEPer16B_FD_185493 | JGI IMG/M metagenome (GOLD analysis project Ga0209484, IMG submission 185493) | Arctic peat soil microbial communities from the Barrow Environmental Observatory site, Barrow, Alaska, USA - NGEE Permafrost159B-16B... | ecosystem: Environmental > Terrestrial > Soil >... | reverse complement strand
CTGAATTAGAAGTCAATCAAAATTTCAAAGAACAATATGATTTATTTAATGATCAATTTTAACGCATCAGTAGTATTATTACATTATCAATTTGCGAACGGGAATAAGAAAAAACACCATATCCGCGTTGCCATTCAAATTTACCCTTTACCCAACCCTTTTCATTAATGAATTTCGAGGATATTGCTTTAACTTCCTCCATAAAATCGGCCATTGACATGGTTGTTCCAAAGCCAACGAATAGATGCAAATGCTCTGGCATGTTGTTTATTGCAAGCATTTTTTGTTTACGGTTTTGAACAATGCCTGTAATGTATTTTTGCAATTCTTCGTTGTTTTTAGGATTAATAAGACTTTGTCTCCCTTTTACTGCAAAAACAAACTGTAAATAAACCTGACTGTATGTGTTTGCCATTTTACAAATTGGTCGCCGCTGTGCGGCTTCTGTTATGAATCACTATTCGGTTTCTACAAATTGGTCGCCGCTATGCGGCTTTGGTTATGAATCATTATTCGATTGCTACAAATTGGTCGCCGCTATGCGGTCTACAACAATGATGGCAGTTATTACCTGTTCACGGGGATCGAAAAGGCAAGAAAGCGTGAGTTATAGGAGACCGATTGCACAGCGCCATCCTCTCCCTTGTGGGCAGTGAGCCTTTTACCAGACATCCGGGCGATTAACTGTAATCCAGCCAAACCCAAATTGTCCGTTGATAATAATTCACGGTCGTCGCTGCTGCGCATGGCGGCCAATTGCATGCTTAACAATTCCGCGAGTTCCACATCTGTTGAGACGAGAGCAGGTTCTTTAAGGGTCATTACAGCCAATTCGACGTCATCGGGCTGTCCAAATGAGATACCGCGCGGCCGAAGCAACGAAGGGGCTATTTCGGGGACAGGGATACGCGGAGCAGGAACCACTTTCTTTTCAGGTTTTGGCTCAGCCGTATTCGCCTTCTGTTTGACAGGCGCTTTTGCAGGTTTTTGTGCCGGGGTTTCCACAGTTGTCGTTTTTACCTTCTCCTGCTCATCAACACTTACCTTTACCTCAGGTGAGACAATATTCTTCGGGGTTTTATTTTTTGAATTATCCGCAATTTGACCAGATTCAGGCCGTATTCCACCGTTTGGTTGAAATATCAGGTAAGCCAGAAGTAACATTGCAGCAACTGATGCCACCTTCATCCATAATGGGAACAAAACGATTTTCTTTTTGAGCTGTTCTTTGTGCGGATAGACAATGGCCGGATCGGCTACCAGTTTCAGTTCTCCGAACTGTTGCGCCTCTGTTGCAATTGCAGCATTCTCTGAAAGGCTGGCTTCAAAATTTTTCTGTTCATCTGATGAAAGATCTCCTTCGTAATAAGCCACAGCCCGCTGTTGGAATTCTAATTCCTGAACACTGACCGACTTTTTAAGTTCCTCTTTTGCCTCGAAGTGAATATCGTTATTGGCATCAAGCGTTAGTAGGTCACCCATTTCGAGTTCCGACGCCAAATCCGGATTCTCTTTCAGAAACAGCCGGAATTCGTCCAACAGAGTCGGATCCAGGTTTCCTTCAAGAAAATCGAGAAAATAACTTTCGTAATTTGATCTGGTAATCTTCATATTATACCACACTTTGAATTTGTCCAATATAGCTCTTCAAAAAAATCCGGGCACGGTAAATATACACTTTTACCTGTGCTTCAGTTATTCCGGCTATCTCACTTATTTCGCGGTACGAATAACCCTCGTAGTCGCGCAGCATCACAACCGATCGTTGAATTTCTGGCAACCGTTGCACCGCCGCGTGCAAAACCTCCTGAAGATCGGTATAACCATGATGTGAGACGGGCTCTGCAACCATCTTCCAGTCGAGCGAAGTTTCATGTTTCGCTTTCCGGATGTAGTCGATCATTGTATGATGCGCTGCGGTAAACAAATAAGCTTTCACCTTTTCGGCATCAATATTTTCGTGATGTACCCACATCTTCTCGAAACAATCCTGGATAATATCCCTCGATTTCTCTGAATCAGAGAGATTCTTCAGCACGAATCGGTAAAGCCCATCAGCCCATGTGTCAACCGCCCGGTTATAGTCTTTAATCGTCATCTCTTCAGTAAAGCTTTTCAGACAATAAGACGCATAAAAAGAGGGAATGTTACAGGTGAATGAAAAAATAGGTATTTAAAAACTATCGGAATGCCTATCCTCCCTCAGAATGAATTTAATTCATACCTGACTTTCAAACTGGTGGCATCCGACCCTTTTGGTATTATCGATAATTTCATCGAAAGGTTTTTCCAACAGGTTTCCCATTTTCCCGCGGCAAAAAGGGCAGGCATGAACATCGCCGTTGGGGTCGGCATATACATAACGGTTGCCAGCGCCGAAGCAACCCATTTTACGCTGGTGATAACCGAAAAAGGTAACGATCGGAAAATCTTTGTAAAAAGGATCGTTGTTCATCCGGATGGCAAATAAAGAGAGCAGCTCTATCTGTTTACTTTCAAGATGGACACTTTGCCCGGAAAATTTTCCTGCGGACCGGGGCTCAAGAATCCTTATAAAAAGGACGCCAATTGATTTTGCCAGGGTTGCATATTTCAGCAGGTTTTCTTCCGTCACAAATTCGCGTGTGGCAACCAACGAAAGGCTCACCATAATTCCGGCATCAAGACAATTCCGTACGGCTTCTGTTGCCATCGCAAAGCTTTTATCGTTGTTTCTGAAACTATTGTGCAGTTCAGGATTCCAGTGATCGAGGCTGATATTTGCGCCGGTCAGACCAGCCTCTTTCAGTATTATTGCATTATCCGGGGTGAGTCCGAAACCTGATGTTAGAATCCAGCTATCCATTGTGGGTGAAGCCTCCGCGACCAGTTCCACGAGGTCGTTGAACCGGGCCAAAGGCTCGCCACCACTGAACTGGATATGCCGTATTCCATGGGCTTTAAAAACACCGAGAATATTTTTTAATTCCTGCAGATCCAATTTGTCGCTTTTGGCAATATTGTCCCACTCATAACAATGCTTGCACGACAAAGGGCAACGATTCGTGATTCCCCAGATGAGCGTTTGAAGATGTGCCTGATTTTTGAGTCCCTTGATGTCTGATCCACTATTTCGAAGAAACTCGCTGCGGATAACACTTTTCAGGTTATCGGAAGGATAGCCGCAATAATCAGAGTTCCAGAAAAATTGATCACCGGATTTGACATATTTGGAGATTGCAGTATTGCCATGTACCTTTTTACGAAGATCGCGCAGCCTTTTCATTTCCGAAATAGCGCGGAACGGATTGCGATAAAACTTAAATGCTTCTGCTATAATAAACAAAAGAACCCTTCTACGGATAAATCCGGCATTCCAACCGGTAATTAGTTTCGGAGTTTCTGACATAATTCCAGTTTAAGAATGTAATGAATTTCCTTTTTATTATTGCGCATGCGATACCTGTTGTCCTATCAGTTTCATTCGTTCGTTGACAAACCTGTTAAATTGCCCTGGCTGTCTGAACGATTTCAGTTTTCCAATGTCAGGCCTTCCAACCGGGTTAAGAAGTATTTCATACCAACCTTTACTATGAAGAATCACGGTCCGGCTTAGATCGGTGGTTTTCGGCAGATCGAATGTTACAACTGCTTTACTGTCCATGGTCGGTTGTGTGTAGTATTTTCCATCATCTTTATTCAGCAAACCTGCCACATCCTTTTGGTCCTCGCTGATAGCCGTTTTGGCAGGAATGGCATAAAAGGTGACTTTCTGATCAGTTGAATAGTCAACCGAGGCATAATCAATTTCCCACAAAAAGTTTCCAAATTCCAGCTTGACCTTTAGCGGATTCGTTTCATTTCCTTTCAACGGTATAGAAAGTACATCATCTTTGTATTTCATAGGTCCCGCTATATTGTAATAATCCACAAAATCCCATTTACCATCCCGCTCAATATACAACGACAGTGGGATTCCCTGATCCAGGCTCCACTTGCGCATTTCTGCACCCGATGATTTCTCTTGCTTTTTTACATATCCCTTATAGGCAGCACCAAACATTTCGTGAAACTGCCCCAGCATATAATCGAGTACGATTGAATTTTTGGCATGTATTGCCAGCTTAGCCGTTTTAGCATTGGCCTGGCTGGGAAATGTGATGACCACACCATCCTTCAACGGCAGATTTTTGTCGTTTGAATTACTCTGGTAGGAAAGGTTGTCTTTTGAAGAAACCAGTTTCACAATATCCTCCCCTGCAAGGTTTGTGGCTTTTACCGGTGCAGCAGGTTGGCTAATGGTAATGATCTTGCCATATTTATCCATCAGAACATTAACATTTTCAGGATGATCAATCACAAGAAGTTCCAACAGGTTGGTGTGCTGAATTTCTTTAACTTCATTGGTTATCTTCAATGTATAAGATTGCTCGCCAGGATATGTTGGCAGTTTCAGGTAATCGTTCCGCTCGAGCGGCTTGTGGATGCTGCCGCTGTATATTTCGCCTGCAAAATTGTAGTTATCACCATCTTTTGTATAAATAAACGGACAAGACTCTTTCGTAAGTGCCACAATAATACCAATAACAAGAAAGGCTCCTGCGGTAATCCCCAACGCTCCCAAAAAATAAGAACCTACTGTTGAAGCTGTATCCTTATCGTATATTTCTACTTTACTGATGGAGTTTACCGGGATTGAAATCTTCCTGTTTCCCAGGTCTGTATATTCGTCCAGGTATAAGTGTACCTCATTGAGGAGGTACCTCTGGTTATGTGAAGCCCGTGTCGTATAACGGTTAGGCTTGGTGGGCCTGACCGTTTTTATGGTTGGCGGCATCTGATAGTCATTCAGCACGCCTGTCACCTTATTGTCTTTTAATTGAATATCCGTTAACAACCATTTTTTTTGGTTGAAATGAACGATCACCGATTTTTGGCCAACATTCATACCAGCGATCGTTTCTGAAGATGGCTGATTTGAAGTGGTTACCTTGAAATAGTTTCGGCATCCGATTGTCAGGTTGATGATTGCAAATACGAGTACCACCGAGATCCAGCGCATGACCCGTTTTATTTGAATTCTATGCGATACAGGTAATACTGCCAGCGATGATTTGTGATTCTGAAACCAGGTTTTCATAATTAACAGATTTAGAAGTTATAAAGTATTTCGCAACGAAAAGCGGTATTGAAGTTGTTTGATGACGGATTCATAATGACAGGAATATCAAATCCGGGATTAAATGCCAGGTGCTTACTTAGATTATAAAAGCCGAAGAGACTCATAACAACGCCATTCATATTTCTGTAGTCTCCACTTGTTCCATATGATTCATTGGGTCCATACAAGTAATAATTATAAATTGAATATTTTCCGAACATATAATAGAGTCCTGTACCTATACGAAAAGTTCTGACCGGAAAAGTATAATAATTAATACCCAACCGGGTACTCCAATCAGGTGTTCGATTAAAGTTAAACTCGTAAGAATAATAATTTGAAGGCTCTACATTTTTTGCAAATGCCACTTTGTAACCCCATTTGGCTTTCCCGGGTAAAAATTCGTACGAAAAGGTCAAATTCCGGTAAAACGCGTATCCGGGCAGGTCAAAACCTATTAAATGATGGGTATCATAAGTGTTCTGTTCCTTGGACCGTTGATTGCTAACAATATTTACCTTTTTAAATGATGTTTTTGTGCCATTCTGGTAAATTATACTATCAATAGCGTGGGTATTTATAAAATGAGTTAAGCTATCAATCGGCACATACAGCTTGTAAGATAGACTTTCATCAGATGCTTCTAAAACTTTAGCTTTAACGATTTCACCATTTTTTTTATAAATAAGATCTTGCGCTGCCATTTGTAATGGCATTAGAAATACAGCTAATTGCAACATTCGTCTCAATTTCATAGGAGGGGAAGTATAAAAAATGAAACAACCTAAATGTCAATTAAAGATATACAATTATCCCGATATGTTTATTTCTGCTATTCGCTTTTACAAATATATTTTCAATGAAAAAAAACCGCGAAAACTATTCGTTCCCGCGGTTTATATAAGATGTACTTAATGAAAGGCTAATTCGATTGCACAAGCAATTCTTGCTTATCGAATGCTTTGATGGCCTCTTTAAGTGTTGGATCTAATTTGCTGATCACTGAATAAAAACCAACCTCCCCGATGATATTACGCGAGATATAAGCCATCAGCTGAGTTTCGATAATCCTTCCGGATATTGCCAACCCTTTGGGATCTGTAGCAATGCCCTTTTTAGTAGCAAAGTCCGTAAATGAAGAGAGGATTTTGTGTTGCAATAAATAGCTCTCAAATTGCGGTCCTGTTTTCAGTTTACCAAGTTCGCTTCGGTATTTATCGGAATAGTCGAATGCATATTGATAGACAAGACCTTTTTGGGTTATCTTGAGATAATAAGGCGAGAATCCGGTAGTATCAGCCGCCACGAAAAGATCGGGCATGATTCCACCACCGCCGAAAACGACTCTTTTCATCCGTGTATAATATTTAACAGTGTCGCTGTATTGAATACTGTCCTTTTGTTCGAATTCACCATGTGCATAACGACGGTTAAGATCACCGTAGTAATCATCTAACCCTTTTTTATATGATTTCTGGATGCAACGTCCGGATGGTGTGTAATAACGGGCCACCGTCAAACGGATGGCAGAACCATCGTAAAAAGGAATTTGCTCCTGCACAAGACCCTTGCCAAAAGTACGGCGTCCGATAATTGTACCCCGGTCGTTATCCTGAATTGCACCGGCAAATATCTCACTGGCTGAAGCAGAATATTCATCGACAAGCACAACCACTTTCATCCCTAAATAAGCCCCTTTCTTCTCTGCATTGAAGGTTCTTTTGGCTTGCGTACGTCCTTCGGTATATACTACGAGTTCTCCTTTATCAAGAAATTCGCTGACCATTTTTATAACGGCGCCCAGGTAGCCTCCGGGATTTCCGCGTAAATCGATAATGATCTGATCGGCACCGCTATTTTGAAGCTTATCAACGCCCGCTGTAAATTCCTCATATGTCTTTTCAGCGAAACGTCCCACCTTGATGTAACCAGTTTTAGCATCAATCATATAACTGACATCGACACTGGTCAGTGGTATCTCGCCACGCTTGATCTCATACGGAATAAGTTCAGGAAATCCTTTTCGTGCGATAGTTACATTTACGATTGATCCTTTATCACCGCGAAGCTTTTTAAGCACTTTTTCGTTGGTTATTTTTACGCCAGCCATAATCGAATCGTTTACCTTGACAATACGGTCGCCGGCCCTGATTCCCAGCTTTTGCGATGGCCCTCCCGATATCACATCAATCACCATGATTGTATCGTTCTGAATCGAAAACTGCACCCCGATGCCACTAAAGTTTCCCGACATCTCTTCGCTCACCTCCTGCATATCCTTTGCAGGAATATAAACGGTGTGAGGATCGAGTTGTTTAAGTATTTCAGGAATCGCGGCCTCAACGATCTTTTTCGAATTAACCGTATCAACATAATTCCCCTCAATAAGGCTCATAATCAATCCAATCTTATTAGCACCATTTGCCTGCGTTGTCCTGGCACTCAACTGGAGCCGGCTTTGAAGTTTGGCGCCAAGAAAAATACCGGCAATGATGGCTACAGCCAATAAAAGCGGCATCCAAATCACTAATCTCCGAGTTCTGTTATCCATTTTAATCTATTAATTTTATTCAAAAATTCATTGAGGATCGACCTTAACGACCTCCACATTTGCCCTTTCGAGCAATTCAACACCGTCATTCATATGATATTGCTCCGAAAAAACAACCCTTTTAATTCCTGCCTGAATAATCAGTTTAGAACATTCGATACAAGGTGACGATGTAACGTACAATGTTGCTCCATCGCTGCTGTTATTCGACTTGGCCACCTTTGTTATTGCGTTTGCCTCTGCATGAAGAACATACGGTTTTGTCTTGTTATTTTCATCTTCACACACATTCTCAAATCCGGAAGGTGTGCCGTTGTAACCATCAGAGATGATCATTTTATCTTTGACAAGAAGTGCTCCTACCTGACGACGCGTACAATACGAATTTTCAGCCCAAACTGCGGCCATTCTCAGATAACGTTCATCCAACTTCAATTGTTTTTCAATATTCGAAAGTCCCATACAAAACAAATTATAGATCCCTCAAAAGTAACAGAAAATGTTAATTAAATGTTTTTTGATTTTAGTTAACAACACTTAAAATCAACCGATCAGTTGAACCAGTAGGAGAGTTTTAGAACAACTGCCCTGTTTTTTACATTCATGTTTCCCGGAAAATAATTATCGGTGTAGACCAGGAATAAATCGGAGACAGGTTTGTACCGCCACTGAAACCGCGCGTTGACGTTCAGATTGTCCGACTGTGCGTTGTATTGCACATAGGTTGTAAAAAACAGTTTGTCTGTAAAGGTAACATCGAGTTTGGGACCGACCAACCAAAATTTTGTATGCCCCCAAGGTTCTGGTAATGAAAGATCATTATAACTATAAATTAAGGAGATATAGCCATAAGGTTGAAACCTGTAATTAAATGTCCCCTGAACATACCATCTGTTACCATTGAAATAACCGCCAGATCCGGCCTGCAGATCATATTTAAAACTCTTGCGGTTATCTGACAGATAGGTTGCAGAAAAGTCGTTCCATGAATAACTGCTCCCGGTCAGCAGAAAATCGGCTCCTTTATTTGTCGGATCGAAATTCTGTTGCAGAAGAACATACCTGCTATTCCCTTTTAAATCAATTCTTGCACGACTCTTGAACACGAAAAAATAATCGAACCCTACGATTCTGTCAGTTAGTTCTTTATTCCCTGGTTTGTAAAGGTTATTGATTTCAGTTAGTAAACCATGATATTCGAGTGTTCCGTTTTTAGGATAAAACCGCACTGTTGCACGGGGGTTCAACTGCAAAAAATCCCGTCGGGGTACATAACCGGTCTCCGCGTTAAAATCTTTTCCTACATAGAGTTGCATAAACTCGAGCAGATAATTTTTTCGTGAATAGGCCAGATTCAATCCCTGAGAATATTCTTCCGCTGCATTCAATTTTGGGGTAAAAGACTTTTGGCCAAATAGCTTGCCCGTCCAGAAATTATTTCTGCTTTGCATGTTGTATTCAAGACCTGCCACCCGGTTGTAGTTGTTTCCTGTCCAGTCAGCAGGGATATTAAGCTGTTGTTTGTTCACAAAAATCGCAGCAATATTCGATCTCGAAAAGATCTTCTTTTGAATGGATGTTACGAAGAAATTCCGCGAAAGGAAGTCTCCTTCACTGCCCGTTTGCATATCCATTACTCCAATGCGTAAGTCCTGCCCGATCTTACCACTTAACCTGACTCCAGCATTTACTGGAGCATCGAGACCAATCCGGCGTGAAAAAAAGGGACGTATATTCGTGGATCCAAAATTGCTGAACAAGTCACTGTTTTCAAGAAAGAACTGTCTTTTCTCAGGGAAATACAATTCGAATCTTTCGAGATTGGTTACCTGGTCATCAACTTCAGCTTGCGAGAAATCGGGGTTGTAAGTCAAATCAAGATTTAATGACGAGGATAGTCCAAGCTTTGCATCAAAGCCGAAATCTTTGCGATAGCGAGTATCTTCCCCTTTTTCGAAATTTCGGGAAGCACTTCCATAAACGTAAGGGATCAGTGCAAGTTTAAGTCCCGATTTCGGGGGCGGTGTATCCCATATTAGCTGACCGGCATAAGCCAATGATGCTGTTGGGAATTGCCTTGGAACAGGCGCCCAGGCCGATTTTTCGTTCAGCTTAAGATCCTGCCGCGAAAACTGAATATTCCAATGGTCTACCTGCGGATTGTATCGCACCGATTTAAAGGGGATCTTCATTTCAGTAATCCATTTATCAGGATAGTTTTTGGTTTTGGATTCCCATTTACAATCCCAGATTAAATTTACAGCTGCACCTCCGCTCATCGTGCCATCCCAAATCGCACCGGCTGCATTTACGCCGAATGAATAGCCAGTAGTCTGGTCATTATAGGGATCAATAAATGCAAGAAAATTATCATTATTACCAAATACAAAATCTTTTCTTAACGATTCTACAGGCCTTTTCCCAGGAATTGTATCGTAAAAAATTACAGCCATGTAGAATGCTTTATCATCATAAACCATCATTACTTCCGACTTCGCGACACTATGCCCCGTATCGTATGGGAGCACCATGAAAAAATCCTTTGCTTTTTCCGCATTCAACCAATCCTCTTCGTTGATGATTCCATCCAGTTTAATAACGCCTTTCGTTCTTTTTGCGTGAATCTGAAAGTTCTGGTTTACAGTTCCAACAGATGATAAACTGTCTGTTTTAAAAGTGGGAGAAACTTCTTTTTGATTTTCGACCAAATGGTCCGCACCTTTCACTCCGGTGAGAAAAAATAAGAAATAAACGATCGTGAAACCAAGAAACTTATTGAACATGATTCGGATTTTGAAACGCCGAAGATATAAAAATAAGTTTGTGCATAGACTATTTTCCTACATAATCGACTGGCAAATTATTATAAGCCCTGGCTAAAACTGCTATATTTCGTTCGTCACCTTTTAAACTATCAATTGATTTAGAAAGATAGTAATCCACCGAAGGCATCATTGAACCCAAAACAGGTTTAGTAAAGCCATATAACCCAACCTTTTCCTTTATAGCAGCCGGAATGATCTTTGCTGGATCCTGTCCGTTCCAATTGGCGAGGCAGGTTACCAACCGGGTGTTTCTTCCTAACATGCCACGCACAGATTCCGTTGTAGCTATATCACCTGCTTCATTCAGCACCCAATCCACCTCTTTTAGCATATCCGATCCGGCAATATCTTTGCTTGTAAGCTGGCACGAAGTCAACCAGATGATGCAATCGGGTTTTGTTTTCTTCACTGTTTCCCGAATCCTTTTCCAGCAACGATCAATTGCTTTCCGACGAAACTGAAGTTCAATTTCAGGGGTTATTTTATCCTTTCCGGGGAATGGCTGATTCATCAATTCGTTGTACATTACCTGTTCGCAATCCATCCAGCCCAAAGGAGGATAGGGCTCCATAGTCGTTCCGGGGTTCCATAACCAGTCAATAAAGACACCATCAATATCAGTTTTCTTAATGGCATCTTCAATAGAAGCGCTTAAGTAATCAAGGTATTGATTTGTATACGGAATATGAGGATTGGACGGAAATCCGTAGCTTAATTCGGGATGTTCCTGTCCCCATTTCGTGTTGGAGCCGGCACAAAAATAGCCAAACACTTTCATGTTTTTTTGATGTGCGAGCTTCACCTGATCGGTCAGAAAATCATATTTTAATCCTGGTTGCTCCGGAACGATTCCATTTTTATACCAGGCATAGCCGTTGCACGATACGGCAAATGATTGTATCACATTACATCCCAATGCTGCATACCAATTCACATGCTCTACAGGATTTGCATCCGCCCACAACCCTGGTCTGGCAAAACCATTCGGACCACCTTCACCCCAGTTAAAATCAATATTATAGGCTTTTATTTCCCCAACATCGGTTTTTTGTGAATTTCCAATGCATCCATTAAGAAGGAAAATAACCATTATTAGTAATCTGTTGTTTTTCATAGTTGGTAAGAATTAGAACTTTTTCTACTAATAATTTAAAGATATTCAATAAGAAAGGATGTTTAAGGGAGTTCAATATTGAATTAAAAATACTGACTGGCTGTATAAATAACAAATTTAATGGATAATTCTTTCATTCTTATTAACCATTCTTGACTGGATTTCGTACAAGATCCGATAAAATATTTGTTTAATCAAAAAACAATAAAGAAAGGAGGCATACATGAGCGCCAACTCATGAGTCATTGAAAAATAAACGCCTGCCGATTAAGGATCTGGTTAACAATGGAAATATCCTGTTTTATATGTTGACAAATATCTTAACCGGATGATTATAACTAAATAAGCCGTAATTAGAAAACTTCAGATTAATCCCGATTTAATTACGGTCCAAATTATTTCAAGCAGATATTTTTAGTATCAATGAATATTAAACCATTAATTATCATGAAAAAATTAATTGGAGGTTTGGGCGGTGCCATCGGATCCCGCTACCTGAAAAACAAAAATCAACTTGTATTTGTAGAGTATTCTGGTTTTATTTCTAAACTTGATCTGGTGCAATCAGTTGCATCAACCGTCTCAAAAGGAACAGCCGTTATAAATGGAACCTGGCTTTTCGATTGCGAAACAGGTTCAATGTTGGCTCCGGCTGCAACACTAGATTTATGGTGGGAACAAATGACTGCCATAAACAGGCAAATGGTTCCGCAAGGCGGGGCTAAGATTGTCAACTTAGGCAAGGTAAGTTTCACTTCTGTCACTCCTGCGGCTATGCAGTCGTATACCTATACAACAAATCCAATTCCTGCCAATAACGATGCCAGCAATAAACTGGTAAACGGAGATGTTTTTTGTGTACAAACAAGAGAAGGCAACTATTGCAAGATTCAAGTGGTCAACTACGACTATAATTTAACGATTAAATGGGTTACCTATAAACTCAATCCGGCTTATGCCCGAATCGGTTCCGGATATACAAATCCGGAGGATATCGCAGTATTAAAGGATGAAAAAACGGCCTATGTTACGGAACGCAGCGGAAATCTGCTAAAGGTAGATTTAACCAATGCCAATCGTATCGCAGCAACTATAGTTTGCGGTGGATTGAATTCTCCTCAACAACTATGGGTTGATGAAGTTAATAAACAAGCTTATGTCGTTGAGTACACCAATCCGGGGAAATTAATCAGGGTAAATTTAGTTTCCGGAGTTAAAACTACCTTGTACAGCGGTTTAAACTTCCCGGTTGGATTAACCTTGTCGTCCGATCTGGCATACGCCTACGTAAGTGAGCAAGGGCTTGCCGGAATTACCCGTATTGAATTGGCAACTGGAATAAAGGTATTAATCGCCAACGGGTTAACAAATCCATTCTTCTTAACATGGGCCGATTTCACCGAAACAAAATTACTGGTCCCGGAACGTGATCCCGCCAATAAAATTTCACTTATTGATGTTACTCAAACTTCAGCGAATGTTTCAGCCTTTATAAGTGGTGCTGCTTTCAGACCATCCAGCATTGCGGTTATTAATTCAGGATCCTATTGTGTATGTAGCGATACCGAAGTTGACCAGTTTTTCTTAACTGAAAACGTTAACAACTGGCTCTATAAAGGGATTGGCTATGTACCATGGAACTTAATTCCCGCTAACGGAAAAGCAGATACAACACTTCAACCTTTGTATCCTTTTCAATTTCCAAAAGACTCTCCGTTTGGTGGAACCTTGCCTGTTAACATTGACCATCGCAGAGCCTGGGATTCCGGAATCGTTTACTACAAAGTGCTGATTGATGGAGTTGCAAGGCGTGATACGTGGAACGATCTTATTATGAATCCTGTTAACGGACGCTATGAAATTATTGAATTGCAAAAAACGGATACCAGTGGCTACTATCTTGTGCACAATCCGGCGAAAGTATATTACAACAGTGATTTAGGATGTTTGCTTAATAGCACATCCGGTATTACAAATGCTTTACATGCCTTGAAAGTTGAATTTTACAATTCCGCACATGTATTGATAAGTAGCATGGGCAATGCCTTGTATGTAAACAATCAGCAATGCACTGCGTCTATAGATATGCCATTGCTTGATGGTTTTCATGCAGATCCGAATTGTGGCTATTTGAAGTATGTTGACGTTACACATAACGTAACCTTACATTGGGCCGCATCACATCCTCAAGGTTTTGCAAACTATTCTTTCAGCGTTATAAAAGGTGCTTACGGTCTGGCCGGAAGCAACATGAACGGTTCACTTTTCCCTGCAACAACCTTTGCTTTTGATTTTATAAAGCCAGTTTCATTTTTCCTTGGCAGTTGTCCTAAGGTAGCAGCTTTTGCGGAATATCTGTATGTGGCAACTACCGTGATAAATGGTGTTGGCCGCCAAAGCCAGTATGATGCATCAGCAAGCGTTGCGTTCTGCCTTGCACCTTAGCACTTTAACAGGAATAAGGTATTTACCTTAAATCTAAAGCTTCATTAGAAGTTGATTTACTGCAACATCTTCATTTACAAATTTGTAAAATGAGGATGTTGCTTTTTGAAAAGAAGGCAACGAGTTATCAGGTTGGTGGATGCAATCTCTTCTGAAACCACCGGCGAACCGATTTCATTTTCTCTAATTGGCTAGCCGGGATATGTCGTTTGCAGGTAGCATATTCCTCACTCTTTTCAGGTGCACCCCAACGGATTTCGATTCCATCGTTTGGGTTATAAGCCATTTCAAAAGCATCCCTGCGTTTCAGGATCTCAGCCAGCGTCAGTTTTTGTTCAGTCCCGTTAGTGCGTGTATAGGTGATCGTTAGCTCGGATAATTTTTGAGATAAAAAGTCATCAAGGTTCTTTTTAACATGCTCCGCGGAGCTGAGTTTAGACATTTTATAGTCATCCGGTGAACGAAGGACCTTATCCGGGAAATCGAGTACGGCATCCATCGCGATCAGTAGTCTCAGATCGCGGTTCGGAGTCGAAAAGTCTTCCCACTGTCCACCGGCCTGAAATACACCTGAAGTTCCGCCCGGCATTGAAATCACTTCACCCGGATGAGATTTCATATAAGCCTCGCCATTCGAAACCGAGGTAATCCTCACCGTCAGCTGCTCATGAAGTGCCTGAATAAGATCAAGCAAGGCTGCTTCCGGATCCATCGGCTCTGGGTTGATAAGTTGCTCCATCGTATGGTAGAAAGTTTCACCCGACATCCCTTGTTGCTGAAGTGAAAAGGGTGTCATTCCCGATTTTGCGGAAAGCTCTTTATTTTTTAATACTTGCGGTTTACCATTGACAAGTGTGATCGGCCTGAATATTTTGAATCCCGGATCTCCAATTACATCTGTCGTTGTAAAGAGGAAGTTTCCTTTCCAGAAACGCTTGATACCAACTGTTCCGTCGGGTTGAGCATCGACCGACAGCAGCACACCTGGTTTGTCGCCCGATTGTGGCACCCAGCGAACAAGAATTAGTGTATGTCCGTATGGATCGGCAAAAACCGTTCCGGGGCGCAATGCCTCTTTTGTGAGGGGAACGGGATAATAATCAGAATTTTCATCTTTAAGGGCGGTGCGGGCAGTGCCTGAATGTACACCATTCGCCACTTTTCTCAGGAAAGAATTGAACGCCAGCACCAGCTGAGTTTTGGAGGCGGAAGACTCATTGGTAATCCATTGTCCGGTTCTGGGAGAAAACCCAATGCCACCCCGATCGCTAAGGTGGTAACCGAAAGGGAGGCCAAGTTTCCATGCAAAGTAGGCCCTCAGGTAAAAGGGGTTATCGGCGCAATCGGGTTCCATGAGAACCTTGTTTTTGCCTGCCGGATCGTCCTCACCAAGTGAAAGATAGTTATACAGGAAATTCTGATCCTGACTCTGCGTAACTTCATGTAATGCAGTCCATGATGAGCGTTCATCGGAGTCATAAAACAGGGCATTTATCCAGGCAGAATAAAGCGCTTCTGTTTTGCTATCCCAACCTTGCTGATTTTTCCAGACCGACCCGGAAGCTTGATTAGGAGACTTATCTGAGACCGAAAACTCTATCTCAGAAACAGTTTTATTACCTGATATTAAAGTTGCTTTATATTTCCCTGCTGATTTGGCTTTAAACTCATCGATTCGCCAAAACGGCAATCCATCGCCATTCCTTGTTTTCTGTGACTCAACAGAACCTGTCCGGCTACTGATAACAATCTTTGCTTTTCGGATGCTTTTCCCACCCACCGCCAAAACACGAAATACCTCACCGGGTCTGGGATTTTTCGGTGAAACTAAAAGCGCTTTAACTGTTTGTGATTCGTCTTCCGGAATGTTGTCTTCGAGCAGATTTGACAGAATCTCTGACCCCTGTTTAATTTTTTTCTTCGTAGACTGCTCGCCACACGAGGATGTTCCTAAAAATATTAGGGTTATTGACATTGCTATCAACACAATACGTGTCGTGATTCCTGTTGTTTTATTTTTTCTTCGCATTATCTCGCAAAGATAGCCGAAATAGTTGAATTGACTTATTTCAGTTGATACATCAAGCCAAACCTGAATCCGGATTCCATAATTTTCTGATGATTATCACCTGATGAAAATGGAACCAACGAATGCATTTTATAATAAGGGTTTGCAAAAACAGAAAGGCCTGAATTAAAATCATATTTAATTCCCAATCCTAATATACTACCTATTCCGGTCTGGCTGTCAATCGGGCTTGAGGTACTTGAATCCATTTCAAATAGCAATCCTCCATTTATAAAACAATATTTCAAAAAATTAGCCCTTAAAGTAACAGGGATATTTATCAGTGAAATACTTGCTCTATAACCTGGTGAATAAGAATCCATGTTTGGAAGAACCATGGGTTTAACAATGATTTTATGATTTGAGTATTCAATACCGGTTTCGACATCAAGGAAGTTATACAGTTTATAAAGGTAGTTTATCCCAATGGTGTAAAAATTGTCTCCGTTATTGCTCGCGCTACCTATTAATTCCTGAGAACGAACCACATCATTCTCCCCGAAAGATGAAAATGTAATTCCGATTTGACCTTTCCTGGTTTCGTTCTCATTTTTCTGCGCATAGGAAGAGAGCGAAGCAACGAAAACAAAGTACAAAACAAATAAGGCTGATTTTCTCATGAGTATAAAGTCCAGGTTGAATTTAAAACTAAAATAACACCCTTCGAGGGTCTGACGACCGCTCGAAGGGTGTTAACATTCATTATTTGACAACTTTAATTGAACTGATTAGCTTTATGCTGTTCAAATTGGTGTAATCGTACTGATAAAAACCATCAGAGCCGATCATCAAAAGTGAGTTGCCAAGCGGAATCACATCATAGGCATTGATATCCTTAAATGTTGCAATCAGATTTTCTGAAATCAGGTAAGGATCGGCTGCGTTATACACTTTCAATCCATCTGTTCCATCACAAACAAACAATACATCGTCATCGATTCCAAGTCCGTACGGACCTGTCATATTGTACGATCGCATCAAAGTAGGGGTTTGGAGGTTCGTAATATCGAGTACATCCATGCGATTGATAAGGCTACCGCAGGCATTGCCGCCACGAATGGTTACATAGGCACGGTTGTTTTGAACCACAACAGGATCACAACCTGTAGCATGCCAAAAATTAGAAACATAAGTTGGCCTGGTCACATCAGTAACATTGTAAATCAACATTCCATTATTCGTTCCAAGAAACATATTACTACCCGACAGAAACATCGTCTCAATTCCCCAACCCATTCCAAGCTTTGTTTCAAGGGATGGACTTGTTGCGTTTGTCAAATCAAAATTATAATAGGTACTGTTATCAACAGCCACCAAATGGTCGCCAATCAAACCGAACCGCGCCATTGAACCACCTATTCCTGCAGCGGAAGTTTGTTGCGCTCCATTTGTAGCGGCATCAGCACTTAACGAGAACTCCGTAAACTTACTTCCAAAATAGACAGGGTAAACAGGATAACTGATCTGTTCAATCTCTTTCCGAACCTTTTTAACAGTCCAGTCAACAACAACACCTTGGGTATCATCTATTGGCCCGAGACGGTAGTATGACTCGTAAGGAGGAACAGAATAAGGAAAGACGCTTTTCAGACGAGCTACTTCTTTGGCAGCTGCCGGATTTGAAATATCGATTCCGACAAGGTCAATATAACTGTCAGCGTACATGATGTTTCCCTTAATCACCATATCAACATTTCCCGGAATTGCTATAAATCCGACATATTGGGGAGAGGCAGGATTGGTATTGTTGTAAACATGAATACCTTTCATGATCTCATTAATAAACAGGTAATTATCCTTGTAATAAATTTTTCCGGGTTTCTGAAGTGAATGGGTACTTTCAACTTTAACCGCCTCCCTGAAATCTTTATAACTCATATAAACAGGTTCGAGTGAAAGGTATTGTTCGGTATATTTATCTTCACATCCTGACAAGATGAAAATCAATGCCAGAAATTTAAAAATTATATTGAATCGTTTCATAACTTAATTTGGTTGAGTTTATTGAAATATCAAACCTATTTTGAGTGAAAGACGGTTGTAATCGATGTCGATCAGGTAGTTATCCTCCCTGCTGTAGCGTTGACGCATGATCCGGTAACCAGCGGAGAACGTAAGTGCAAGATTTTCACCCAGCGGGGTGCTAAATCCCACAAAAGGATTAATAAGAAAGCCACCCTTTGCCTTTATTTCCAACGCATCAACAGTTGGATTGCGCCAAATATTTGAATAATCGGAATATCCTCCATAAACATATTGCTTATCCGGTTTATCCAGTGCAAAGCTATAACCACCCTGAAGACCAAAAAATGGATTTAATCCCTGACGTTTTAGATAATACCTGATATCTGCTACAACTGGAAGGTAAGTTTCACTTAAAAACTCGACTCCGGCACCAGCTCCGACAGAAAAGCGGTTTTCGAATTGCCAGCCGCTGATGTTCATCAGCGTAAAAGGAGTTGCATATTTGTTATTAGAGTTCCCGGCTAAAATCCCGGCTTCGGTAAGATTAAAATAACCTGTGTGAATTTGGCTGAACGTACTCGTTGCTTTGCTGATACTGTCAATTTGTGATGCTTCAAAAACCCAAAGGCTGTTATCCTTCGTCTTTATTTTCACCTGTCCCGAAGGAAGCGAACTGATGATCTGACCATTAATTACACTACCATTTTTCAGATAAATAACATCTTTTTTGCCTTTTCGGGCAAAAGATAGATTCACTAAAAACAGTAGTGCCATAAACACTAATGCTGTTTTTTTCATAATAAGAGATTGTAGATTACAATAAGATTGACGAATCCGGAGGTCAAAAGGTTGCGCCAAAAACTACTTTAAACCATAATCTTTAAGAAATAATTGGGAATTATTGCGGATAGAAACCTCAACAGGCGTATATTCGAATCCTATCGTCCGGCAAATTTTCGAACCATCGTAATAACTTACTCTGTTGGCACTTCTGACAGTATCGCAGGTAATTGTTGCGGGGACTCCGGTCAGCTGACTTTTAACAGAAGATAACCGGGCGACCAATTTAAGAAGAAGATTGCCGGCAAAGTATTTTTGTTGTTTTACATGAAGACAAAAAGCGATCTGATTAAAGAAATCCCTGAAAAGCATATTTTCAGCATTCAGAATATATCTTTGATTTTTAGTGTCTTCCCAAACATCATCCGCCATCAGATATCGCATCGCCTTTGTTACGTCCCTGACATCCACAAAACCTGTTCCCCCTTTGGTATAAAATTTTAATCCTTTCCAGACAGTATGGAACAACATTGAACTTCCGGATTTCCAGTTCCCCGGGCCAACAATCACCGATGGATTGACAATAACCGCATTCAATCCTTGAAAAATTGTGCGCCATACCTCCATTTCAGAAAGATATTTGCTTTCTGCATAAGCCGAATGATCCAGGTTATTGCGCCATGGATGTTCTTCATTCGCTTCAATCCCTTCGGGCGGCGACCCGATTGCAGAAATAGAGCTGACATGGCAAAACCGCGGAACTTGCAGTTTCAATGCCAGATCAGCAAGATTAGCTGTTCCTTCGATATTATTATGAATCATTACATCACGTTCACGCGGATCGAAAGAAACCATCGCGGCTGCGTGATAGATCTTATCTACTCCCTTTAATAGCTCAAGCAAACCATCCTTATCAAGCAGATCTCCGTCGGCCCATTCGATATTTTGCATGAGTGATTTGTATTCGGAACTGTAATAGGAAAATATTTTTTCAGTTCGTTGTATGCTGCTTCCTGGCCGTTTGAGTGCACGAACTTTCTCACCATTGCTTACGAGGTCATAAAGTAAATGTGCCCCAACCATTCCAGTTCCACCCGTGACAAAAACCATAATTATCCCTTATTTATTAATTCGTCAATTTCGTTTAAGTGCAATTCGAAATGTTCGAGGTAAGACAAAACCATCTTTTCGAGTGAAACATTATCTCCGGGTGATGCAATCCACTCGTTCCCCAACTTCCCGGGATTAATATTTTCGATGATATGAACCAGGTGCAAGTTAATAGATTTCCAATATTGGATGAGATCTTTACAGTTCTCTTCCTGGTAATTCTGAATGGCAATCCACCTGTCATTGTTCCCATTCGTTGCATAATTCGGAAATTCCACCGGACTATCCTGGTACTGCAGATGAATAATCCGATGCGTATTATTCGAAGCAGAATCGATCAAATGTCCAAGTATCTGTTTAATCGTCCGGTTCTGAATGTTCCTTCGTTCAGAGATAACTTCGTTTGGCAGCCTCAGAAGTCTATCTTCCCATACTTCAACCAGAGATGCTATTCCTTTCGTAACGGGTTCAAAAATCTCTATCATCGTAAGCTATTTTATAATACTATCTCAATTTGAAATTACGCTGTTTTTTACGAGGTAATTGTCCGCTGTCCCAGATGACCGCATAAAAGACCTTCGACGGTTTTCAGTTTCTGATAACGTTTCTGAAATTCCATAATGGCTTCAAAATCATTTTCCTCCGAAGCCTTCCGGATCCCTTGTTCTGCCTGCGAAATCAGAAAGGAAATATAACGCAGTTTGCATTCTTGCAACACTTTAGGAACTAACTGATAAAGGATATCCTGTTCCTCTTCAATAAAAGTTCCCTTTTTGCGCCAATATTGACTCAATTTATTCTTTTCGGACATGATATCCGAAACTAACTGACTGATATCGTGATCCGGGTGATTGACAAAATATTTAATTGCATCGAAATTTTCATCATCAATATGCACACGGTAATCATCAAAAACAGCTTTGATCACCGGATTGACAGATTCCATCTGGTCGGCTTCGAGTTCTGTAAGAATATAATCCGCCACATAAACCGTCTCAGGTTCACCGGTTTCGGGATTATCGACATCAAATATCTTATGCAATCCGTATTTAATCAATAACTTCAGCAGTTCCCGCTCCTCATTTTCACAGGGATTGATTTCAGGTATCGGAACGGATAAAGGCTGACTTTTTATAGTGGTCTCTTTCAACAACTCACGCTCCGTCTTCTTAATCATTTCATCCTCCGACTTCACCTTAAGCTTTCGGATTTCATTGTAAAGCACCGTTTCGCGCACATCGAGTAATCGGCTGCACTCTTTAAGGTATTCCGATCGTACAATTTCATCTGGAATTACCGAAATTGAACTTACAATATCGGTAACCAGTTTCGCCCTGCTGATCGGATCTTTTTCAACACCCGCCAGCAATAATTTTGTTTTGAATTTGATAAAGTCAGTTTCGTTTTCACGGATATAGTCTTTCAGTTGCGTGGCGCTCATGGATCGTGAAAACGAGTCAGGATCTTCACCTTCGGGCAACGGAAGTACTTTAACATTGATTCCCTCCTCAAGAACCATGTCAATTCCGCGCATAGATGCTTTTATGCCGGCCTGATCGCCATCATAGATGATTGTGACATTACTTGTAAACCTTCTGATCATTCGGATCTGATCGATCGTAAGCGAAGTTCCCGATGAAGCTACCACATTCTCAATGCCTGACTGGTGAAGTGACGTCACATCGGTATATCCCTCAACAAGATAACATTTATCCTCCTGAATAATGCTACGTTTTGCCTGGAAGATCCCATACAAAACCCGGCTTTTATGGTAGATATCAGATTCGGGAGAATTCAGATATTTCGCGATTGTTTTATCCTGTGTCAGCGTCCTGCCTCCAAATCCGATCACACGGCCTGAGATTCCATGAATCGGGAACATCATTCGTCCGGCGAATCGGTCGCGCACCCACTCTTCGCGCTTGATTGTAAGTCCGGTCTTTTCAAGAAATTCCATTTTGAAACCTTCCTTGAGCGCCGCATTGGTCATAATATCTTTCCCTTCCGGACAATAACCGATACCAAATTTCGTAATGATATCATCCCTCATTCCCCGCTGGCGTAAATAGGAGAGACCGATTAACCGGCCCGTATTGGTTTCCCAAAGTTGATTACTAAAGAATTTTTGGGCAAATTCCGAAACGATTAACTGACTTTCGCGATCATTTCGCTCATTCACATCTTCCGGACTCTCTTCCTTTTCCCTTATTGAGATATTGTATTTATTCGCAAGCCATCTCAACGCGTCGGCATACGATAAATGTTCGTGCTCCATGATAAAATTGACAGACGAACCACCTTTCCCGCACCCAAAACATTTATAGATTCCCTTTGCCTGCGAAACATTAAACGATGGTGTTTTCTCGTTATGAAACGGACACAATCCGATCATACTCGTACCTCGTCGCTTTAAGGTAACGAAATCCCCAACCACATCCGCTATCTCCGCACTGTCGAGTATTTGTTGTATTGTTCCCTGATCAATCATCCCAACAAAGGTAATGAAAACTGCTTAGTCGGAAACCGATAAATAATGCGAATAGAACTTAACAATTTTGCCTTTTTTTTCCAAACCAGCCATCCGCGGGAGAAATCCACATTGATTTTTATAATTAGTTATTAATAATTTTATTAGCCCATATTTAATTAACATGAACTACATTTTTTAAATTTTATTACTTAACTTTACATTGAACTAATAATAAATTCATCGAAGTTGTTACTCTATAAAGAAACAACTTTAAAAGTTGTCCGTATCCTAACATTTATACCCATTTTCAAACCTAAATTTTATAGCATTATGAACCTATTCGTGGCGAGGTTAAATTCCTCAACTACTACCAAAGATCTGCAAAAACTCTTTTCGCATTACGGGTTGGTCACGACTGTTAAAGTTATCTTAGATCATGTTACAGGCCAATCGAAATGTTACGGCTTTGTTGAAATGCCCAATAATCATGAAGCGCATGAAGCGTTAAAAGAGCTTGACGAAACACCATTTCAGGAAAACATTATTACTGTAAGAGAATCGCAATCTGTTGATGGACATTCTATGCCAGGCAGACTGAGATACCAAGTCAGGAATTCAACGACCTCATCCCGGAAAAGCAATAATAATGAATTCAACCACAGTCCATATTCAATAAATAAAACGCCTCGGGAAGATAACAGTCTTCGAAATTTCGGTTACCGTGGAAGCGGTTTCCGATCATTCAGATAATATTGATTTTTTACCCTTTTTTTCATTAAACTTGCAATACGGAATATGACTATTGATCATATTTTATATTCACGCTTTCACTAAATTTTAAATAATTGAATAACTTTAATATCATAATGGCCAGGCATTGGATTTTTAATTACTTCACAAAATCCCTTCTAATGCTTTCCGTTCTAATGGTGCTATGGTCATGTGAAGAGGTGATTGAGGTGAACCTGAAAGACGAAAGTCCCAAAGTGGTAATAGAGAGTTTTATAACAAACGTTGACAATCCGTTTAACGTGAAAATCACAAAAAGCCAGGAATTCTTTAACCAACGTAATTTTTCCACAGTCAATAATGCAACTGTACAACTTGAATATCTTTCGGTAAAAGAAAACCTAATCGGTAAAGGGGGCGGCTATTATATCTCATCAAAAACAAAAGGGATACCAGGTAGAGATTATACCCTTAAAGTTACGACAGCAGGTGAAACCTTCTCCGCGACGGTTGAACTACCACCACCTGTCCCCATTGATACTGTCTATTTTCAGCCCGGGTTATTCCAAAGTGACAGCCTGAACGTTTTTATTGGATTCCGCGATCCTCCCGTAACAGAGAATTATTACCGCGTCAGGCTATATCGTAACCGCCGGTTTGCCGTCAATGACTACTTCCTTATGACAGATGCTTTTTCAAATGGTGAAAAAATAGTTGCTCCTATTTATTACCGCTATTTTGCTCCGGGTGATACGGCTATTGTAGAACTGTTAAATCTCGAAAGGTGTACATGGAAATATTTCAAAGGATTGAGTGAGTCCATTCTGCAAGGTGTCAATTCGCAAGCTCCGGGCAATCCTACTTCCAACTTTACTGGTGGGGCGTTAGGAATATTTGGAGCCTGGGGATCATCTACATACCGGGTAATTGTTCCGAAGCCGACCTTGAAAAAATAGCCTGCATTCCAAATTTTTGCCGATCATGACACAAAACCTGATCTATAAAATTGCTTTATCACTGATTCCCGGAATCGGGAGTATCACCGCGAAGTCCCTGATTGCTTACACAGGATCTGCGGAACAGGTATTCCGGGAAAAGGAGAATGCATTGCGGCAAATTCCCGGCGTTGGAACTATTCTTGCAAAAAACATCATCAATTCGGAAGTGATGTCAAGGGCAGGACGTGAGGTGGAATTTCTGCAAAAGAACAATGTTAAAGCCTTGTTTTACCTTGACGAAGACTATCCGCAACGGTTACTTGGTTGCCCTGATGCCCCAATCATTCTGTATGTAAAAGGTGATCCTTTTCTGAATTGTCCCAAAGTAATCAGTATTGTCGGAACCCGACATGCTACCGAGTATGGCAGAAAAATAATAGATCAGTTTATTTCAGTACTGGCTGAAAGAGGTTACAAAATTATTGTGGTTAGCGGTCTGGCATATGGCATTGATATTCATGCGCATAAATCAGCCATCCGGGCAGGAATCCCCACGGTTGCGGTGATGGGACATGGCCTCGAAACGGTTTATCCCTCAATGCATACCGCTATTGCAAAAGAGATGATTGAAAATCAGGGTGGTCTTGTATCGGATTTTCTGAGTAATTCGCCCATCGAAAGGACCAATTTCCTGCGACGAAACCGCATTATTGCGGGCTTATCAGACTTAACGATTGTTGTGGAATCTGCCAAAAAAGGGGGCGCGTTGGTGACTGCTGACATCGCCAATTCGTACAACCGCGATGTTTTTGCATTCCCGGGGAAGGTTGGTGACCTGTATTCCGAAGGTTGCCATTTTCTAATTAAATCGAACCGTGCAGTATTAATTGAGTCTGTTGCCGATATGGAATATATGATGAACTGGAGCGCTGCAAAAAGTCAGCCTGATGCTATTCAGCCTTGTCTGTTCTACGACTTTAATCCCGACGAAAAACTGATCGTCGATTTGCTCCGGAACGAAGGGGAGGCCGCCATTGATCTTATTTGCATTAAGACAACGCTCCCGATGAACAAAGTATCTCCTCTCCTTCTAAATCTCGAATTTGCAGGAATCGTTAAAGGGCTTCCCGGAAAAGTATTTAAAGCAATCTGAATATCCTTAACGACTCAATATATGCCAATTATCTGCTATCTATTGATTCTGCAAAAGAAAGGCTAACTTTGCGCCATATTAATAGGATTGAGAATGACAACATTTGAAGGATTTGGGATTGGTAAATCGATTTTAAAAGCATTGGACGAGATTGGATTTACGACGCCAACCCCTATTCAGGAAAAGGCAATTCCGGTTATTAAGTCGGGCAAAGATGTTTTAGGCATTGCCCAGACCGGGACCGGTAAAACTGCCGCCTATGTCATTCCACTATTGATGAAACTTGTAAAAGCCAAAGGAAAAGATCCAAGGGCGATTGTGCTGGTTCCGACCCGTGAACTCGCCATACAGGTAGGTGAAGACATTGCCGAACTCTCTCAGTTTACCGATATCCGACATGCCGCTGTTTACGGAGGCATTGGCTGGACCAAACATGCAGCACTTCTTGAGCCCGGAGTTGATATTCTTGTAGCAACCCCCGGCCGTTTGTGGGAGCTATACCGTGCCGGAGCTTTTGGTATGAAAAGTATTAAAACACTTGTTGTTGACGAAGCTGACCGCATGCTAGACATGGGGTTTATGCCTCAGCTTAATAAGCTATTCGAAGTTATACCTCCAAGAAGACAAAACCTCCTTTTCTCAGCCACTTTTTCGGAAAGCATCGAGTTGATGAGCAACGAATTTCTCGCATTCCCCGAACGCGTTGAAGTTGCGCCATCGGCAACTACCGTAGACAAAGTAAAACAGTATTTTTACCGCGTACCCAATTTCAGGACGAAGCTTAATTTTGTAAGTTTCCTGCTTCTCAACGAAGAGGAGTTTAAAAGGGTGCTCATTTTCTGCAGGACGAAAGAGAATGCGGAAGACGTATATAAAGTGGTTAGCCGGAGAACAGAAGGAGAAGTACGGATCCTACATTCCAACAAAGCCCAAAGCTCCCGGATCAACGCGATCGACGCATTTAAAGCCGGCGGTGTAAGGGTATTGGTTTCGACCGACGTCTCAGCCCGTGGGATTGATGTAAGCGACATATCACATGTGATTAATTTTGATCTTCCGCCCAGGTACGAAGATTACGTCCACCGGATTGGCAGGACCGCCCGCGCCAACACCGACGGGGTAGCCATCTCATTTATCGGTCCTGAAGAGGACTTTCATCTCGAGAATATTGAAAAATTGATCCGGATGAAGATTGAGGAGTTGCCATTCCCTGACAATATTGATGTCGTTCCGCTGAGCCGGCCCGAAAAGCAGAGCATCGACCGCGAAATTGACCGGCAGAAAAGACTGGCAGATCCTGAGTTCCAGGGAGCTTTTCATGAAAAAAAGGAAAGAAAAGCAAAAACAAGTCATTTAAGCGTCAATTACAAAAGCAACGCAGTTCGCGACACCAAAAGCAAGGGACGAAAGAAAGGAAAGTAATCGCATATAAACCTTTATGAGTGTATGAACGTTATACCCTCAAAAAAGGACGAAACGGAAGGATAAGCGATTAATGATAAGAAAATTTAAAAATATTGTTTCTTTATTATTCCTGATAGCATTTCTTTTGCCTTCAATCCTCAAACTTGGACACCATCACGAGCATTTTATTTGTAAAGCGAAAAATGAAACCCATTTACATCAACGCCATAACAAGTGCATTATTTGCAATTTCGAATTTGCTTCTTTTTTGTCAGACATTGAAAATATTGATTTACTAAAGGAAAAACCAATAGATCCTTACTGTAATAAATACGTTTCCCAGTATAGTTACAATCTCACCCAGTATTCATTTCTATTACGCGCCCCACCCTGTATATAAATCAGATATACAGCATCCCTGAGGTGCTTTTTAAAATTTGTCACATACAAAACAAGTATTAAAATGAAAAGAATATTTTTCATTTGCATTGCTATATTCATTTATCATACTGCGGATGCACAAAATAAATTGACAGGTAAAATTACTGATAAGTTAACGGGAGAAACAATTCCGGGAGCGACCATTTATATCCCGGAACTTAAAACCGGAGCAGTCTCCGATATAAATGGCAACTATAAAATAGATAATCTCCCAAAGATAAAAGTTATCCTTCAGATTAGTTTTGTAGGATACAAATCAGTTGTTGAAAATGTAGACCTGGCGGCGTCAACTTCCTTAAATTTTGCAATGGAACAAGCCATTACAGAAGTTAATGCAGTTGTGGTTACAGGTACATCAAAGGCAACTGAAATAACCCGAAACCCTGTTCCAATGATTACGCTGGACAGAAAAGAGTTACAGCAGAATTTAAACACAAATATAATTGACGCAATTTCAAGACTTCCAGGTGTGAGCGCCATAACAACAGGACCAAATGTATCAAAACCTTTTATTCATGGATTGGGGTATAACCGGGTACTTACGTTATTTGATGGTGTCAGGCAGGAAGGACAACAATGGGGAGATGAACATGGAGTAGAAATGGACGAAAATGCGGTTGACCGGATTGAAATTGTAAAAGGTCCTGCAAGCTTAACATATGGTTCCGATGCGCTGGCTGGCGTTGTCAATCTGCTGCCTGCACTGCCAGTTCCTGATGGTAAAATCGACGGACACATTTCAACAAATTATCAGACGAACAATGGTCTATATGAAGCTTCTGCAACGGTGGCTGGGAATATGAAAGGTCTAATTTGGAGTGGTGTGGTTTCGCATAAACAAGCCACCAACTATCAAAACAAATACGACGGAAGGGTTTATGGGACAGCCTATAATGAGTCTGATTTAAGTACCTACTTTGGTTTGAATAAGCAATGGGGTTATTCACATCTCAATTTCTCTATTTTTGACGATTTACAGGAGATTCCTGATGGCAGCCGCGATTCAACGACGAGGAAATTTACCAAACAAATCACCGAAGATGACCTAATCAGGCCAGTGGTTTCAAACACAGAATTAAATTCTTACAAAATTGCAACTATCCATCAGCACATTCAACACTACAAATTGTATTCTTCAAGTAGTATTATTTTAGGCAAAAGCAAATTAGGATTGATCTTGGGATATCAGCAAAATATACGACAAGAGTTCAGTCATCCCGAAAACCCGGAAACCGCCGGATTATACCTGGTTCTAAATACATTTACCTACGATGCAAAATACTTCCTGCCAGAATTTGACGGATGGGAAACGACAATTGGAATAAACGGGATGTACCAAAATAATACAAATAAAGGTACCGAGTTTATTATACCGGACTATCAACTCTTTGATTTGGGACCTTTTGTTTTTATACGAAAATCATTTGATAAATTGGATGTAAGCGGCGGAATTCGTTATGATGTGCGTAGTTTTAATAATGATGCAATGTACACGAAAGTGAACCCTCAAACCGGTTTTGATAGGAAGGTAAATTCACCTGATGGCGCTGATCAACCTTTTTATAGTTTTAATCACACTTTTTCAGGAGTTTCGGGTAGTGTTGGAGCAACTTACAAAATATCAGATAAACTGGTTTTAAAAGGTAATATTGCCAGGGGATTCCGGTCCCCCAATATTGCTGAGATATCCGCAAATGGTATTCACCCAGGGACGCTGATTTACCAAATAGGGAATACTGGTTTTAAACCGGAATTTAGTCTGCAGGAAGATTTCGGGATTTCTTACAGGTCCGATCATATCAGTGGAAACCTAGACATCTTTAATAACCAGATTTCAAATTATATTTTTAATGAGAAATTGCTAAATCATCTTGGACAAGATTCTGTAATAATCAGAGGTAACCAGACATTTAAATTTCAACAATCAAAAGCGCGGTTGTATGGATGGGAAGCAAACCTCGATGTACATCCTTATGACTGGCTTCATTTCGAAAATTCAATATCTGTGGTCTATGCATTAAACAAAGGAGGGAATGGTATTCAAGTGACTGACAGTTCCAAATATTTGCCATTTATCCCGCCACTTCATACAAGTTCAGAGTTACGCGGGTATATAAAAAGTAAGATCAGGTATATCAGTTCATTGTATCTTAAAATCGGGATGGAATATTATTCGAATCAAAACAGGGTATATTCTGCTGACAATACTGAAACATCTACATCTGGCTATGTTCTATACAGCGCTGGAGTAGGTACAGATATCACAAACAGGAAAGGAAAAGTACTTGCAAACATTGACATCCTTGGAAATAATATTACGGATATCGCTTATCAATCGCACATGAGCAGGTTAAAATATTTTGAGCAATATCCAAATAATCAATCAGGCAGAAATGGCATTTACAATATGGGCAGGAATATTAGTATTAAATTAACCGTGCCTCTTCACCTTCAATAAATACATAAGCAGGCGATTACGGTGCAAGTCTCGAAATTACCCAATCAGCACCTTTACGCGAAAATAATATCCGGTCGTGCAGCCGGTTGGAACGACCCTGCCAAAATTCAATCCTTAATGGTTCAATTCGATAACCACCCCAAAAGGAAGGTCGGTCAATCATATTTTCGATCGATTTATGTTGCTGCCCTTCCCACAATTTTTCAAGGTATTCCCTGTCGGGCACTACCTGACTTTGGTTTGAAATAACGGCGCTCAGGCGGCTTTCCAAAGGCCGGCTGTGGAAATATTCATCCGAAACATCCGCGGAAGTTCTTGTCGCTACACCTTCGATTCGTACTTGCCTTTCGAGTTCGGGCCAATGAAACAACAATGCAACCTTTTGATTTAATGCAATCTCCTCCCCTTTTCGGCTCAAATAATTGGTGAAAAAGCCAAACCCATCGTCTGAAAGCGCCTTTAAAAGGACAACCCGGGAAGAAGGGACACCTTCGGGAGTAGAGGTTGCCAGCACCATCGCGGTGGGTTCATTCACCTTTGCTTCAATTGCTTCGCTGAGCCAATTCTCAAACTGCTTTAGTGGATCACGATTAGTCTGATTCTCATCCAAAACTTTAAGCCTGTAGTCTTTTCGAATATCTGCCAATTCCATTACGATCATTTTGGAATAAACGTATGCAGAACCCGGATTGTTTATTGGACACCTCGTCATATTTCGCTTCGCTTTAAGGCATCCATGCACTCCTCCCGTTTGATAAGCAACAAAATATCCCTACCTTTGCCTGAATAGTAATATGTAGCGAAGGAATAATTGTTATGGAAAACAACGAAAAGAATACGTCAAAAGACAAAAGAAATAATCTGATTGTCATTATATTATCAGTTTTACTAGTTGCACTTGCCATACTTTTCTTCTGGCAAAGAAGTTCGTATCGGACGGATGCAGTTCTAATCAGGGCTGAAAAAGACTCGATTGCTTCAGAACTAACGAGAATGGCATCGGGCTATGATTCACTACGTTCCGAAAACGATTCTTTAAACCAGACCATCAGTTATGCGCAAACGAAAGTAAAAGACCTTCTATCGGAAGTTGGTCAGGTAAAAAATGCTAGTTATCAACAGATTACTAAATACCGTGAGGAAGTTACCACTTTGCGCAACATCATGCGCAATTATATTATCCAGATTGATAGCCTCAATCAGAAAAACCAACGTTTGATGGATGAGAATTCAAATGTCAAGCAGCAGGTCACTGAAGTAAAGTCAGCCAACCAACAGTTGGAAGAAGAGAAGAAAAAATTGGAGCAGACAGTCACACTAGCCGCCCAGCTGGAGGCAATCGATCTTAAAGCAGTAGGTATCAATGATAGAGGAAAAGAGCAGGTCAAGGCCAATAAAATTGATAAAGTGAAAATTGATTTCATCCTAAGCAAAAACCTGACAGCAAAACGCGGTGCGAAAAACATATATGCAAGAATTCAACGACCTGATCAGATTCTGTTAATGAAATCGGATAAAGATATTTTCAAATTTGAAGATATGAAAATACCCTATTCAGTGATGCGTGAGGTGGAATACGAAGGGAGTGATGTCCCGGTCAGCATTTACTGGGACAACGCTAATGAATCTCCGCTGATTTCCGGTAAATATACCGTGGATGTTTTTGCCGATGGCAGAAATATTGGCACCACCGTCTTTGAAGTGAAGTAAGCTCCATCAAACTATTCCCTTTACATTTTCAGGATGTATCAGTTAGCCGAATTGCAGAAATATCTGAAACGGATCAACGCCGGACATCTACTCGATGTGGCAACCGGCGAGGGCGATTTTTTGTTGTTCCTGCTCGAATCGTTCAGTTCGTTTGATTCAGCAACCGGGCTCGACATCAATCCTGAAAATCTTAAGATAGCCAGAAATAAAATTGGACGGCAAAAGGTTGACTTTCTTCAGGGAAATGTAAGGAGACTTCCTTTTGAGGATAACTATTTCGATACAATCACCGTTTCTAATTCCCTTCATCACTTCGGCAATCCCGTAAAGGCGATTCAAAGCATGTTACGGGTACTTATTCCGGGCGGCTTATTGATTATCAATGAAATGATTAACGAGCATTTGAATCCCGCACAACATGCACATTTCGATTATCATTCGCTAAAGGCAGAAATTGATACAGCATCCGGTGGTTACCATCGCAAAATCTATTCCTTGCAAGAACTACAGGAGATCATTCGTGAGAGTGGACTTGTGCCGGCAGTTACAATTACCAATGAAGATCCACCGATCATCTATTCGCACGAAAAAATGTGGCAGTTTTTCCACAAACTCGATGATTTTGTAAGTAATGCAATCCATCTTCCCAACGGACTGGTGTTTGAACAACGCGCTCAACAAATCAAGGAGATGATCCAGGTAAATGGATTTCAAAAACCTCCACAGATCGGAATACTGGCTTACAAAGATTAGTCATTCTCATTGCCGTCGGTTTAACCTTCCTCCAGTTTGGGAAAGTTATAATCGATTAAAAACCACTTAATTTCTTTTCAATTATTTTACAATTCTTTAACTTAAAACATTTGGCGGGTAATACCAGGAGCCCTATATTTGTCATACATTTTTTTTCATAAGTTTAGGTTTAGTTAGGTTAGTTAGTTTGGTTAGTTTTAGTAAAAGGATGGAACCGCCCGGTTCTGTCCTTTTCAATTTTAAGAATAAGCCAAATCAATCAATTTATCAGCAATATCCTCCAGTTTCAGTTTGATTTCAGGTTTGGCAATCTTAAGGGCAGCCCTTGGCATTGCAGGTGATAAGGCTGAGCATGGACTTTGAATCATTATCATTCCGCCAAATTCCTTTATTATCTTTAATCCCATTGCCCCGTCAGAGTTGGCCCCTGTCAAAACAACGCCTATCAGGTTTTTTGAATAAGCCCAGGCTGCAGATTCAAACAAAATATCGATTGATGGCCTTGAAAAGTTATGCTTTTGATCGGTGGTCAATGAAAAGGTAAAATCGGATTCAATAAGTAAGTGATAGTTTGGAGGAGCAAAATAGATAGTTCCCGCTTTTATTTTTTCATTACTCTCTGCCTCTTTTACCTCCAGTGAACATATCGTATTCATGTAATTTACGAAAGTTTCGTTATTATGATCCCCAATGTGCAAAACAATGACAATAGGGACAGGAAAAGTGTTGTCAAATTTGGAAAGAATTATTTTTAACGCTTCCAGTCCACCATATGAAGTGCCGATGACGATGGCTTTATACATCACAATATTTTCTTTTTAAAAATTTTTTGCTTTTCATCAACGATTTCAAAGAAATTCTCATGCCTCGAAAATTTAATGCTCTCTTTTGTACCCAGGCATAAAATACCTGATGGAACCAGACTTTCGTAAAACAAATCGATCACCTTATCCTGAAGTCCTTTTTCGAAATAGATCAGTACATTGCGGCACAGCACAAGATTTACTTCGGCAAAGACCGTATCAGTAACAAGATTATGGTCTGCAAAAACAATTTTATTTGATAATTCTTTATCGAATATTATGGAGCCATAACGCGATTTATAGTAATCGGATAACTTACAGGTACCGCCCGAAAGAAGATAGTTCTTTTCATATTGCTCAATCTCGGATTTCTGATAGACACCATCCTTCGCAATTCCGAGAACTTTCCGGTTAAAATCTGTCGCATACACCTGGCATCGATCCAGCAATCCCTCCTCTTTCAGAAGGATAGAAAGCGAATAAACCTCTTCGCCCGTTGAACAACCAGCATGCCAGATTTTAAAAAATGCATAGGTCCTGAGTTTAGGTATAATCTTTTCCCGAAGCGACTTATAAAACTCGGGGTCACGAAACATTTCAGTAACATTAATTGACAAATCATCCAGAAATTCATTGAAAAACTCCCGGTCCCTGAGAATACGATCCTGTAACTGACTTACTGAAGATAACATACTGGTTCCTAACCGATGCAAAACTCTTCGTTTTATATGGGCTTTGCTATAATTCCGGAAATCGTAACCATATCGTAAGAATATCGCCTGCAACAATAACTGTATTTCGATGTTCAACAGATCGGAATTTGACTCGCTGTATGTACTGTGTGCCATATTTCACTGGAAATTATCGTTTTCCCAGACGTTTACCCGCCTCAATTAATACCTGACTAAGTTCACTTTCAGAAAATGGTTTGCTTAGAAAATAGTTCATTCCTGCAAGTAAGCAAAGATGCTTATCCTCTGCCATGGCATTTGCGGTTAATGCCACAATGTAGGCGGGGAAATTTTTGAACTGTTCCTTTTCATATGCCCTGATCATTGTAGTTGCCTGAAGACCATCTATCTCAGGCATTTGCATATCCATAAGTATTATGTCGTAGTTATTCGCCTTATTTAAATTAAAAGCATCCATTCCATTACTTACAACATCGCAGTCGAGTCCAAATTGTTTCAGTGTTAGTTTTGCTACCTTTTGATTAATAATATTGTCTTCGGCAAGAAGAATTCTTAAGCTTTGGGGAACAGTTTCAATTCTATCGTTGGTTTCCAATTCTTTATTATTTGCCTCTTTCAAAAGGAGCCTAAACCAGAACTCCGACCCTTCATTTAATACGCTGTTCACCCCAATTTCACCGCCCATCAGATTAACGAGGTTCTTGGAGATGGAAAGGCCAAGGCCTGTTCCGCCATATTTTCTGGAAATATTAGCCGCTGATTGTGAAAAATCTTTGAACAATAGCAATTTACCCTCATCGGATATTCCAATACCGGTATCTGTTATTCTGAATATAATTCGGATCGAATCACCTGTCTGATCAACGAGACCGACACTTACTTCAACATGTCCCTTGTGGGTAAATTTAATAGCGTTATTGACCAGGTTCATCAATATCTGACTAATTCTCAATGGGTCACCATTTAATTTAGCCGGTATATCATTTGAAAGATGATATTTGAAATCAATTCCGTTTTCATCGGCTTTAAACTTCATTAACTGAAACACATTTTTGAGCACGCTATTTAGTTCGAAATCGATATTCTCGAGTTGAATCTGTCCTGATTCTATCTTCGAAAAATCGAGTATATCATTGATAATCTGCAAAAGATTTTCACCCGACGTCGTTATTATATTTAGCAACTCCAGCTGGTCGCCATTTAATGGCGTTTTTTGCAACAACTTCGATAGTCCAATGACTCCGTTTAGCGGAGTCCGGATTTCGTGCGTCATATTCGCGAGGAACATCGATTTGGTACGGGTGGCTACTTCGGCATTGCATTTTGCAATTTTGAGATTCAGGTTGGTCTCTTCCATCTCTGCCAAAAGATAATCAAGCCTTTTTCTTTGAAGATAAAGATCCAGAAATACCTGCACTTTCCCTTTCAGAATATCAGGAATAATTGGTTTTGGAATGAAATCGACAGCTCCTGTTTCGATTCCCCTTATAATGTTTAAATCGCTTTGATGGATGGCGGAAACAAAAATCACCGGAAGGTATTTGGTTTTCTTACGTTGCCTCATCATTTCAAGTGTCTCGTAACCATTCATTCCCGGCATCTGGACATCAAGAATTGCCAATGCAAAATCCTCCTTCAGACAATGTTTCAATGCCTCCTCTCCTGAGAATGCCCTGAACAGATCAATATCAAAATCTTCGAGAATTGCTTCAAGAGCGATCAGGTTTTCCACCAGATCGTCAACAATTAATATCTTAGGTCTAATTTTTTTGTTCATTTTTTGTAAAGCCAAATTTTCAACATTGAGAATAATTTTTCCTCATTTACAGGTTTCGACAGGTAGTCGTTTGCACCGTGTCTGAGCGCATTTTCGTAATCTTCTTTCATCGCCTTTGCTGTTAGACAAATGATAGGAATATCCTGTATTTCGGGAGTAATCCGGATAATCTGCATTGCTTTATAACCATCCATAACTGGCATCATTACATCCATAAGTACAAGGTCAATTCCTTTATCCGCTTTTAAAATCTCGATAGCAACCTCTCCGTTTTCAGCCTCCACTACATCGATCTCTCTCTCTTCCAATATTTTGCCGAGTGCAAATACATTTCTGATCTCATCATCAACAACCAATATTTTCTTCCCCTTAAATAAAATATCCTCATCAACGGAAAGCGATTTAATCTTAAATTCGGGAATTGATTTGGAAACCTGGTGCAAAAAAAGTGTTACTTCATCCATCAACCGCTCATCCGATTTAAGTCCTTTTAAAATAATTGTATTGGTATAAGTATTGAGATTCTTGTGCTCATCTTTCGAAATCTCCTTTCCGGTATAAATAATCACCTTAGGAATGTCGATGTGGTTATCTTTCAGTTTTTCAAGTAATTCTTTTCCGGAATAATCGGGTAACCCTAAATCCAGAATAATACAGTCAAAATTATTTTCGGAAAGTATCCGAAATGCCTGTTCAGCATAGCCAGCCTCTTCAATGCGCACATCAAGATCAGACAGCAACTCCCTAATGATAAGTCGCGTAGACGAATCATCTTCAATAACCAGAATTCTTTTGGAAGAAGAGAGGTTGTCACTTTCCAATGATTTTATTGCATTCTCAAACTCTGCAGTTTCAAGTGTTTTAAGCTCATTCTCTTCTTTCGTCCCCACATACTCAATGGATGTGATTATGTGAACCGGTAGTTTTTTGATTGAAGGGTGCGATTTTAATAACTCATAACTCCGATTATTATTGGCCTGTCCCACCGCAAGCATAATCGCCTTAGGATGGAACTCTTCAGCAAGTATAATTCCATCGGCAACTGTTTCCGCAACAATGACCTTGTAATTCTTTGCCCTTGCCTGCTGCATATATTTTTCGGCCTGCTCCTTTACAGAATGGATGATCATAACAGTGTGATTATCTATGGCCTCCTGCCTGTCATCGGGAATAAACATCGGAATTTTTCTATCTTCTTTGTTTATGTGAATATTGGTAGCAGAAACATTTTCAGTTACTTTTAATGGGTTCAGATTCCCCGGATTTATTTCATTGACAGATTTTAGAAGTTGCCTCACTGGTAAGTATACAAAAAAAGCAGAACCCATGCCTATTTTGCTTTCGAGCTGTATCTCACCCCCTAGCAATTTAATCAATTCGCGCGAAATGGAAAGGCCTAAACCAGTACCTCCGAATTTACGTGAAATGCTGCCGTCTGCTTGCTGAAAAGCTTCAAAAATTGCCTCAAGCTTTTCATCCGGAATTCCAACACCGGTATCTGAAACCTTTATACAACAACTGTTCTCCGGATTCAAACCAGGCATGTTTAATCGCACCGATGCAGGAGGTCTGATAAATTCAACGCTGACTTTGCCTTTACTGGTAAATTTAAACGCGTTGGAAAGCAGATTTTTTATGATTTGCATTAGTCTGTAACGATCGGTCTCAATCTGAGCAGGAAATCCCTGCTCGGTCCGGACATCTAAAACTAGCCGCTTATCTTCAGCGACAGCATTGAAAATTGATAAGATTTCGTCCTTTAAATCCCCCGGGTTGACAAGCTCGAACTCAACCGTCATTTTGCCAGCCTCAATCTTAGAAAGATCAAGCACCTCATTAATCAAATAGAGCAGATCTGTCCCGCTTTTATAAATAATCTTTGCTGACTGTACCTGATCGGGAGTAAGATTACCTTTCTTATTATTGGACAATAAATTAGACAAGATCAATAAACTATTTAACGGGGTTCTTAACTCGTGCGACATATTAGCAAGAAATTCAGACTTGTACTGGCTTGAAAGCTGTAACTCCCTGGCTTTCACTTCAAGCGTATCTTTGATATCGATCAGTTCCTTGTTTTTATAAGTGATATCTTCCTTTTGAATTTCCAATTGCCGCGTCCTTTCTTCAAGTTCTTCATTGGCAACCCTTAATTCTTCCTGTTGAACCTGAAGCCTTTTCTCGTTATCGGTAAGTACCTTGGTGTGTTCTGTCAACTCCTCATTGGCTACCCTTAGCTCTTCTTGTTGTACCTGAAGTTCACTTGCCTGCTCCTGTGTTTTTTGCAGCAGTTCATTCGTTTTAAGCAGGTTGATGGATGAGCTTATGTTGATTGCAATGATTTCGGAAACCTCTTTTAAAAATTCAATTTCATGTTCCGTATAGGGTTTTATGGATGCCAGTTCAAGTACTCCTATGAGAATTTCGTTAAAAATAAGTGGAGTAACAACCACTTGATTTGGAGTATATGACCCCGTTGAAGAGAACGACAGATACGCTTCAGAAGGCAAATCCGAAAGAATCGTCATTTCTCTTTTCATCGCAACCTGACCCAAAATCCCCTCATTGAGTTTAATGCGTTCTTTCAGTTTTTTAGGATCAAAGCCTGAAGATGAAACTAATTTAAGAAACTGATATTCTGCATTGTAAAGATGAATACTCCCCATTTGTGAATGGAGAAAGGTCATCATAAAATCCAAAGATTTTGAAGTCAGATCGTTCAGATGATGATCTCCACTTAATTTTTCGTTGATCTGGTTGATCCCCGATTTAAACCAGGAATCCTGTTCTGCCTTGTTATAAGAGTCCCTGAGCTTCACAACCATTTTATTCAGTGCAACGCTAAGTTCGTCTTCATTAGAACGGGGTGTTATCTGATGGCTGTAATCACCATTTGCAACTTTTTTTGTATATTCAATCACCGCGCGTAATCCGGTCTGGATCTCACGAAAAGAGTAGGCCAGTTGTCCAATCTCGTTGTTCGGGTAGTCCGGGATTTCTGTATTTATATTTCCCCTCGAAATAATCTGAAAATTCCCGATCATTGTATCCACAGGTACTGTTATAGATCTGGAAATGAAAACAGAGAGTGTCCAAAGTAAAACGATCAGGACCAGAACTATTATAAAAATGCCCCAAAAAAGCAGACTATTAGCAAAATCATTTAATGATGAGATAATACCGGCAAAATCCTGATAGAAAACTCTCATTCGACGCAAATCGTTTTCAAGAGAAACGTTTTTTTTGTCTGTACTATCCTTTTGAATGTCAACTATATTTTCCCTTATTTGTTCCCCAAGAAGATACCCATCCATTGCGATTTTCTGCGCCTCTGCCACCATAGAACGCTTTACCGCTAAAAATAATCGAATCCTGCTACCCATTAAATAGGCATTATTCCTATCGTTCACATAGGCCTCCTTATAAGAATCAAACAAAACATCCGTGTATTGTTCTTTGGGAAGCTTTAGCAGCTGATCGATAATCGCAAAATTGTAGGCCATTTTATTGGCTTTGCTGATATTTGTCACTGACGAATCAAGTAAAGCTTTATTTTCTGTTGACAGGTACTTATAAAAATCTTCAACTCCTTTCTGAAATGTGTTGTTATGAACCCGCTCTGCATTGATAATTATTCCAAGCACCTTGCTTGTCTGGAAAAAATAATTGGAAATAAATCCAAGAATGGCGATACTTAGGAGGGTGACCGCACTCATTATTCTAAGCTTGGTCCGTATATTCAAATGACTTAATCTGAGCATAAACAATCTTCGTTTTAAAAATGCAAAAATAGGCAATATCATCCTATTATTTAGCACTTTTAATATTTCTGGAATTTTTGACAGGATGGATAGTTAGAATAAATGACCCTGAAACTATTCTTGTCGTCTTTCAATAATTGATGCATCTGTTCAAAGATAAATTAAAATTGTGCACCCAAATATATGAAAAAACAATCTACAATACATAAAACACTGCACGGTAAAGGGTGCGTACATAGAATTACTATATCTATAATACTGTAACCGCTATGAGGTAATCAATTAGCCTGAAGGGCTTATAGTATTTTAGAAACCCAGCACATTGCCAACCCAATTACCACGTAGCGGTTAAACTATTTTATAAAAAACTACCCCGCGCTATTTTAAATTGTAAAGACAAACCATCCTGATTTTTACCGGTCCAAGCAAACCTGATTCCCGAAGATAGTTGTCTGCATCGGGACCATTGAATTTGTTGATATTTGTTTTTGTGAGCCGTTTGCTTTCAGGCAATTTGCCATCGCCAATCAGGCGGTTCGGCCACATATTCACAACCTCAACCTCCAGTTCGTTGGTTCCTGTCTTAACGAACGGGGTGATATCGAACTGAAAGGGAGCACTCCACATTACCTGTAGCTGGTGTCCGTTTATTTTCACTGAAGCCATCTCCTGCACATTACCCAGATCGAGCATCAGCAATTTGTCTTTGATATCTTTTGCCGTCAGTGAGAACGACTTCATGTAAGTGGCTGTCCCGGAATAGTATTTGATACCTGGCTCATCAAATTTGATCCATGATTTCAATTCATTGATTTCCAACTTCTCAGGTGCGCCCCATTTCGGATCAAAGTGCAGCTTCCATTTCCCTGAAAGCAGGGTTTCTGCCGGAGAATTCTTCGTTTGAACCATTTCCTTCTTACCATCCGACCATATCAGTTTGTAGTTTCCGGACTCGTTAATGGTAGCAACTTTCTTTTCACCTTGATTATACAGATCGATAAAAGATGACTCCGTTGTATCATATTTATTGCCGGGGAACCAATTTTTTCCGTCTTTCTGAATTGTGGTAACATGATTTTGAGCTGGAGCATCTTTAAAAACAACGAATACTGAACCTTCAGGTTCGAGATGAAGCGGAACGATCGTTTGTCCGTTTTCTTCGCGGTAAGTCAATATCTCCCTCGTCTCACCGGTTTTTGGATCCCAAAGTTGCGGAACCTTTCCACTTACCCTGAAAGTACATTCAACCTGTTCGTACCTGTCGGGCAAATTGGTCAGGTACCTGAATTCAAAATCGTTGATCCCCTTACGTGCAAAACGGTTGGCAACAAAATAGATATCTTCAGTATTCGTAGCACGATGAATGTAATCGAGTGCCGTCTTTTCCATGTTGCTTTTGAATCCAAAGTCAGGTTTAACGTTCATTCGGGCTAAAACATCGTTGATATTCTGTCCCCAAATGACGCGTCCTCTGCCAACTTTGTTTTCCGTGATACTTTTTCCATCTATCTTGCCCCAAAGACGGTCGGTTATCGCTTTTAATTCCCGGTCACTCTCCGGAAACCCGGTCAATCCGGTCACTTCTTGCGGACGAGGTGAAACAACCGTCATCCCGGCATTCACAAGCAATTCCACCTTTTTCAATACATTCAAATCGATCGCTTTTTCGGGTGTAAGCATCAACACGCGGTAACTCATTCCATCGGGCAAAACAATTTTTTCACCGTCAAACGATACCCTGTTCAGAATAATTTCTTTAGAGCATTTGTCCCAGTCGTAACCGAAATTCAACTCCGGAAAGTCCTCTTTCAAAAATACAAAATTGGGAACATCGTCTCCGTAATAGTATAATACATCCGCAGCAAATAAGCCTTGCTGAAGCATATAAGTGCACCGATCGAGATAGCTGATAAAATCTTTCGATTGCTTCCACCACGTGACATTCGGATTCAGATGTGTGCCGGCAAAATATTCATTTCCCGGCAACCCAAATTCTTTGGGCGACGAAGTAAATGTATGCCAGACAATGCGGTTGACGCCCGAACAAAAAACACGGTCTATATTCCCTTTCAGATCTTTGGGTGATCGCTCCCACTGCGGACCAATGCTGGTCGGACCTTCGGCTGCCACAAATCGTTTTCCATTGGTATGAGCGACACTGGCACTTTGTCTGACCGAAAGACGTTCATCATCTTTAATACGGTGCGTGTTGGCCACTGCCCAAAATTCACCTTGCGGAAAATCACTTATCCCCATCACCTTCAGCGCATCTACCGGTGCAGAATGTGGTCCGCCCGATTCGGGATGAATACCCATTCCGTATTTATGTGCCAGGTTATAAAATAGTTGGTAGTGGTATTCTGCCACACAATCCCCAACCGTTTTGCGGAAATCGTGCAAAAAACGATTCGTCTGATCGCGGTCTTCAACGATTCGACCGGCTAAAACGGGCATATATTTTTGAAGATCATATCCTCTGAATTTCAGGAAATCCTCAGGGAAACGATCGGTCCAGCTCACGAGATCCATCTCCCAACTGTCGGTCTGAAGGAATCTGACACTTTTGCCGACTGACTGCGCGGTTTCTATCAGCGGAATAATCACCGTATTGCTGAAAAGCTCGAAGGCTTTCGGGCTCAGATGATCGACCGATAAACCTTCCCATCCATCGCTGTTGGTTGAAGTTCTGGCACCAGTGCAGGTATATCCGTAACGAATAATTGTCCAGTTTCCTTTAGGCGCATTCCATTCCAATTTCCCATTTTGGAAATAGGGGGTGAGATCAATGATTTCGTCTTTCTTGACAGCCAATGCACTGCCCTCTCCTGGATAATCATCTCTTAGGTCGTGGAGCGGATAGACGCCCTTCCATCCAATTTTTTCGTTGAACGATTTCTTCTTCCAGTTCTGAATGGCCTCATTCTGAACCGGTGCACCCACCTTTTTAGAAATTGCCTGAACCATTATATCCTTGTACATCAATTTCTTTTCAGGCTGCGGCAACTCCATACTGATCGTCATTCCGCCAGCAACATCAACCTCCGACCAAACAATTTTTTTCATCGCAAATTCGGGTGTGATCGACGGGGCACCTGGATTCCATCCGCTCTGTGCATTAACGCTCAATTCAATACCAATACGATCGGCTTCTTTTACAGCATGTTTGTAGAGTTCCATCCATCCTGGACTCATAAAAACCGGTCCGGCAGGAGTTTTATGGGCAACCTCGTAATTTGAACTTCCGGCATCAACGAGCGATGCTCCTCCGTACCCCTTGGCTTTCATCTCTTCCAGATCACGTGTGATGGATTCCTTGGTAGCCATGCTGTTGAGCCACCACCAATAGCAGCGCAGGCGTGATTCTGAAGGAGGATTTGCAAAACCGGACTTTAGTTGAGAAAAGTTAACTGTCGGGTCGGTCAGGATTATATTTTTTGGTTGTCCCTGCAAAACAAGACTTACCAGTAACACAAAACCCAGTAAATAATTTTTCAGCATATTAATATCGTTTTAAAGATCATCATCCTGATTTATATTGAAAGCCATTATTAAAAGATATTCAGGCTACCTGGTAACCTCATAGAAATTACTGCCCGAGCCTGTTTCCTCAATAACCGCAAAGTTTCCAATCTGACGATACGAAACCGCAGATCCGTTCTGAGTCACCTTTTGTGATTTAGACCAAAATGGAAGGTAGATATCCGAAGTAGTATTGGCAGGAATCGTAACATTCAGTTTAAATGATTGATCAGGCTTGTTTTGAAAAGACACCAGTACATCGCCCCGAATGGTCGGGTATTTGATTTCGGCATGTTCGAGTGAGGCAGGTTGTGGTTTAATGCGGATTTTCCGGAAACCGGGTTCAAGCGGCTCAATACCCATTAACTTACGCGGAATGATATTCGCCGGAACAGCTCCCCAGGCATGGTTCCAGTCCTGATTTGGTTTGTATTTATTGTCCCAGGCTTCGAGCGAGATGGTCGAACCAACACGGATCATATTGTACCAGCTACGGTCGGAAGTCGATGTAAGTAAAGCTAATCCGTAATCTGCATTATTGGTATCATATACTGCATCAAGCAGGAACTGTGAGCCATAAACACTGCAAGCCATTCCACGCGACTGCACAAACTGGCTGATTTTTCCTGCTTGCTTTTCAGGAGAAAGTCCGAATGCCAAGGGGAACATATTGCCATGTAATGAAGCGTGATCTGTTCCAATTCCATCCCGATAAACACCACGTTTTTTATCGAGAAGCTTTTCATTAAATGCCGCTTTTAGTTTTTGAGCCTGCGCTGCAAATGCCTTTTCATCAGCTGATTCACCCAATTTAGCAGCAATTTTACCCATCAACTCCAAGGCCCGGAAATGGTAGGCATTCACCACAGTGTTTACGTCCTTAAATACAAAGCCATCGGTTTCACCCGGTTCATTCTTCGCGAGACCCAATATTCCGGTTTGGGGCCAATCCACAATATCTTTCAGGGTTCCATTGAAATGAATCGATTTTAAAACTTCAGGCGTTACTTTACCAGTTTTTGTACTAATAAAACCCGATTTGTCGGCCAATGGCAAAAGTGTTTTTGCTTTCAGATCGGCGTAAAAATGCTCGAGCGATAATTGATTGCCGGTGTAGAGGTAATCGTTCCATGCCATCAGTACTGACTGCAGAATCCACTCAGTTGGCCATGTCGGACGATCAATAAGGTATTCAAGTGAATAACGTGCTATGCTGTATTCGCGGGCGACGCCATAATGTCCAAGTTGGTTGATATATGCATCAGCCTCATATGGAATACGTTCCCGATCGCCGTCGACATAAACGCCGGTAAATGAGGTAGCTTTTATTGAGTATTTGCACAATTCCCAAACCTGGTTGAGTACTGTATCCGAGCTTGAAAAATATGAATCAGTCTCATCGAACGGATAAAATACCGTTTCCTGCACAATTTGAGTTTTACTGAGTGGCTCATCATATCCTTCCAGTTCACAATACCGGAATGGGGTTACTTCTCCAATATATTCAGGCATCAGAATAGCTTGCGGTCCGGTATTCCGTTTATCCTTCGAAATGACAATTGTATATGTATTCAATCCATGCAATAACGCAAGTTTGTAAACCGAATATCGGATCGTACCACCGGGCGTTCTGTTAATTCTTCCGTCTTTTTGCGCTTCACCTAAGTGAATGAGAATAGTGTCATGCTCAGCTTTGCCAAGCAATGTCACTCGAATACGGCCAAAACCAGCTTTCCCGAAATCGATGAATGAAGTTGAAGCTGACACAGATTTTATGGAAACCGGATTTATTACCTGTTTTTGTAATGGATAACGGGCAGTGGCATAGTCAATTTCCACATTTCCGGTTCTGAACTGAGCAATTGCTGAAAACAGTGATTCAACACCATGATTGTCCCATGTTTTCACTTTCCAAAAGTATACTGAATTGGGTTCAAGTGCTTTTCCGGAATAAATAACATTCACCGACTGATCGGTGCCGGTTTTTCCCGAATCCCAAAAATCGCCAATCTCTTTTTTAATGTTTTCAAGACTCGAGGCCACCAAAATCCGGTAAGCAGTCTGTAAAGTATTATTCTGACCTGAATTGACGATCCAGCCGAAAAAAGGTTGTTTTTGGGCGATCTCAGAAAACTGAAAATTTTCAGAACGTGTATTTGCCTGGTATAATGAAGTATTTACCGGGTAACCATTCGAAAAAACCTGTCCGGCATGGGCTAAAAAATTGATGGTAAGACCGGAAGGCTGGTCTTTTTCAGGAGTGGCGCTTTGTACCTTGAAATTCAATCCGCAGAAAAAAAGAAGCAGAATTATTCCAAAACTAATTTCACGTATAGATTTTAAAAGTTGGTTCATAAATAGTTGGTTACTGATGGTTAAAAATACACTTTTTGAAAGTCCTAATCTCTTTAAAGGGAGAAAATGGTGTCCCTTTAGCAAAAACAGGGACAGCCTTCGATAAAGATGTCCCTGTTTAAAAGTCAAAAGTAATGTTTATTTATCGTGTCCAACCCGGATTTTGATCCAGTTTCTGATCCTTATTGGTATCGATCACCGTTTGAGGAATCGGCCACAAGTTGTAATTAAAAGTCAAAGTTGCTGCAGCTTCAGGCCAATATGCATACTTTTTGATGCGGTCAACAGCAATAGTTCCACCCATGCGTAACAAGGTATTCCAGCGACATTCTTCGTAGACAAGCTCACGTGAGCGTTCGTCCAAAATGGTATTGAAGTTGTCATCCATATCACCTGCTGTAACCATATAGGTGCATTGAGCACGGCTGCGAAGAAGATTGATATCCGATGCTGCACCTGCTTTGTCGCCACTGCGTTGTTTAGCTTCTGCACGAAGGAGAATTGTTTCAGGCAGACGGATAAAATAATCGTCGCGGAACAAATTGCTCCGGTTTTCGCCATCGGCTAATCCAGTATAGCTATCAGTAGCGATCTTACAGGAAATTGGAAAGCAAAGGCTTTTGTTGTTTGCATTAGTTGTCGCATCCGTACTTCCATTGTACATTTCACTCCATGGAACATCCTTTTTGAAATACGCCGATGTTGCAACATTACCTTTAAATCTTCTTCGGTATACAACATCAGAATTACGGATATCAGCACCCCATTGATCAGCGTAGATTGCATCCCTTGTATACATGGTTGGCATTATTTGAACAATACCCCGTCCTCCGACATCTTCAAGCGTTCCTGTAAGATGATTCTTTACACCATCCCTGAAATCAGCCCCATAAGTTCTCGAATAAGGTAGTTTTGAACTTTTATCTTCCGCTTTGTACGCTGCATAATCAACCTGCATTGCCCAGATACATTCTGTATTTCCATCCTGATAGTTGACATTACCTTCCTGAAACATGTCCCAGTAATAATTCGTGTTCTGTTTTAAAGTATCGACTGGAGTGGCAGTATTGCCAGCCTGGTATACAGGGAAAGAAATTGCGGTTAAACTCTTTCTGGTTCCAAATCGAGAATTGATTAGCGAATAGGTACCACCATCAATAACCTTATTAGCAAATGTGATTGATTTTGCGAATGCAGCAGTAGCCTCACTTGCTTTTCCATCAGCAGAAAGTTGAGTCCCCATTGCCAGGTAAAGTTCTGCAAGGTTATGCTGACAAGCGCCTTTTACAAGACGGCCACCCGTTGCAGTCTTTTCAGGTAGATCAGTTTCTATCGCTTCCATCTCGGTAATTGCAAACTGATAGGTTTCAACCCGTGTTGAACGTTTATAATCATACTTCGGAACTGTAGATATATCGGTAACAATTGGTACGCCTCCAAAAAGTTCCGCCAGGTTACGATAAGCAAAAGCACGGAAAAATCTTGCCTGAGCAACTGCATAAGCTTTTTCGGCTGGCGACGACCATGCAATCTGGGGTAACTCTGAAGCATACAACGCAAGGTTGGCGCGCGAAATTACATAATACCAAGTAGTATAATTTTCGTAGAAATTACCGGCATCAGGATTAATAAGCCCATAATTGTTAAAGGTATTTCCTTTTCGGATACTGGCCACATCAAACATATCGGTTCCGTTACCCCTGAACACAAAGATCCATCCCTGCTCGTTCGGATTTGCCCATAAATCACGCAGATGAGAGTAAATTGAAACCAACACCTGATCAACCTGAGCTGAAGTCGAGAAAGCGTTGTCAACGGTGTAAAATGTTGACGGTTTCTCTTTTAGGAAGTCTTCATCGTTACAACTAACTATACCAATCAATAGTAGCAGAATCCAAATTCCAGTTATATAT
>Ga0209484_10000011_pt1 | contig 51795 bp, 54 predicted proteins | sample NGEPer16B_FD_185493 | JGI IMG/M metagenome (GOLD analysis project Ga0209484, IMG submission 185493) | Arctic peat soil microbial communities from the Barrow Environmental Observatory site, Barrow, Alaska, USA - NGEE Permafrost159B-16B... | ecosystem: Environmental > Terrestrial > Soil >... | reverse complement strand
TCCGGCTCGTACTCAATGTGCTCAAGCCCAATACCGATGGCGACTGCATTTAGATTCAAACTCGAGTGAAGATCTGCGGAAGCGACGATGTTTTGCACAATAATCTTCGGCGTTCCCTTCACGTCGACTCCGACATTTCGTAGACTTTGAAATACGTGTTCAACGCCTTTATGAAGCGCATCTATGCTCTTTGCACCCGTACAGACAATTTTTCCCGACCGAAAGAGTAATGCGGCGGTCTTCGGATCCTTGGTGCGGTAGACAAGGCCCGGAAACCGTTTTGGATCGTAAGCTGCGCCCTCTAAAGCACGCGTTAATTGATTCAGATCCATTTCTTGCCCAATGCTAGTGGATCCAACTACATTTACAATTTCAATACTGTCCCGCGGTTCAGCCATCTTCCCCCTTCCCTGTTTTTTATAAAGCCTAAGCTGGACAGTATGGAGAGCAAAAAGGACGGAGACCAACGGACGGCTCTACGTCCAGCGTCATTTCCCAATATTAATATTTAGGAAGCGTCCACTTCGTACTTCCCACGGCTCAGCCATGACTCAGCGTCGCACTAGCGACAAAAGACCATTAAATTGTAGAGATAATGTGTAAAGGCTTAAAATTTTCTCTTTTTACCGACCCTGCTTAGGCATTAGTTCCTAGTCGTGCAGCAGCCCGTGCACCTTTTCCTTCGATATATTGGAAACTACGAGTCTGATTCTCCCGTAGCGACCCTTATAAAACTTCCTTGCGCTGATAAGTCCGAGCATATCCAACTCAGAAATTAGACTTGATATACGTGCTTTACTCAGTGGCGTTGTGCCAGACTCCTCACACATCGCTGTATATTGCTCATAGATTTCGTTGGTCCCGATTTCTTTCGTGTCATTTGATGCGATAACGTAAAGCGTAAGCCGTTGATGATACGGAAGCGTCTTGACTGTCTCAACGATTTTATCGGACTCTAAACGCTTTTGGGCCTCTCTTACGTCAGATTCAACTACGCAATCACTACCCCGCTCAACAGCAACCTCACCCGCATATCGTAAGAGCATCAATGCCTTTCGGGCGTCTCCGTGTTCCTGGGCGGCCAGCGCTGCACAAAGCGGAATAACTGTATCGTCGAGCACGCCTTCTTTGAAACCCTCCTTCGCCCGTTCATCGAGAATCTCCCTAAGCTGAGTGGCGTTATACGGAGCAAAGACAAACTCCTTATCTCCGAATGATGAGAGCGTTCTCGCGTCCAGATGCTCCTTATAGGTGAGGTCGTTTGAGATCCCCAGGATGCTCACAAACCCTTCTGTGATGTCAAGGTTCTCGCTGGCCCTGGGGAGGTTATAGAGGAGGTTTTCATCGTCAAGCTTATCGACTTCATCCAAAACGATGATCGTGATGCCTTTGAACTCGTTTAAAATATCCCATAAGCGTTGATAATACTCAGACGTAGCAAGCCCCATCGACGGGACTTCAACTTCGGGCGCTATCACGTTGCATATCCGCTTGAGTATTTTCGTGGTGGTGTTGATTTGATTACAATTAACGAAAACCGATTTAACAGGCGCTTTGGCCGTTTTAACCTCTTGATTAAGTTCTAACAGCACATATTTGGCGGTTGCAGTTTTTCCGACGCCTGTTTTACCATAGATAGACGCATTATCGGGTTCGTCACCTTTGAGTGCGGGACAAAAAGAGAGGCAAGTTGTCTGATTTCCTTATCGCGCCCAATGCGCTGCTTGCCGCTTGATTGCTGTTAGTTGATGATGTGCAACCTGCTACTAACAAAGAGGCAATCACAAGCAATAGAACGATTATCGCAGTTATCGATTTTAATTGCATACGCTTATCTAAGAAACGAATGTTGGCTTAACAATTCCTATTCGAACCAAAAAATATCAACCCAGTGTAAGGCTTTATCACCCCTTTTTTAATACCTCCAAAAACTCCAAAAAACCCCCACAATAAAATCAAAAAATATTAGCCGATTGCTATGCATAATAACTTATATTGAAGGCTTGGGGCAAGACCTTACCTTCAGAAACTCCTACAAAACTGGGGTTTTTCACCTCTGTTTTATTTTGCCCCTAGCCTTCACTATCCTTTATCGTCCTGCCGAAACTCCTTTTTAGTGGGGTAAAAAAAGTAAAATTATTCTTTTTTAGTGCATCGGAAAACTAAGAAAACCCCCCAAGTGCTTAGTATAATTAATGTATTATCCCGCTCTTTAATGTGCTGCTTTAGCCTCCCCAAGCATAGAAAGTAGTTGAATGAGCTTTTAATATCTGTGCTAACGTCTTATTTGTATATCCTTTATTCTCAGCCTTTTATAGCTTATTTAGAAAGGCCCTGATGGTTTTTATTAATGCGCCTTATGCGGCCTAAACACCCCTTTTTTATAGCCTCTCAAAACTCTCTAAACTACCCACCCTGGGCCTCTACCGCTTCCACAAGGTCGCTGTACTCGAGGCCTAATGCTTTCCAGGTCATCAAGCTGAAGGTGACAAGTAACGTGCACGCTTATCGCCTCACCTTGTGTCTATGCCTACCTTATCGGCTGCCGCGTAGTATGCCGCCAGGTTCGCTTTGAACTCTTCAAGTAATTCCACTATGACAACATGCCGGTCTTCCACGTCTAACGTCTTTTTGTCGATGCCAAAGATTCGCAAGCTCTCAAGGATTTTAGTAACTTCGCTAATGGCCCGCTCTAGCGATCTAGTCCCCTCGACGCATTGCTCTCTCGAATTAGAGCACGTAGCGGAGTGCGTAAAACACTCTTCGCAATCGCCGCAATACTCGAAGCCCTTCTCTTTCGCGCACGTATGGCACTTGGCAGTGATCACGTCAAACTTACGTCGCGTCATTCTGAACCCTCCTTTTTCGTCTTGTCGTTCGTTCAGTCGAAAAAAGAAAAAGAAGGTTAAGAAAATAGACACTACGGACGCCGACGCAGAAACGACGCGCGCAGCTATTTCTAACCGGATATGCACGCGATCCACCACGTCAATAACCTGGATGAAATTGATGCACTGTGGCGCGAAGTTGAAGCGATTCACACTCAAATCGATGAGCTCTACGTCATCATGTTTCGGCTGGCCGGTGCGCTCAACGCGATGCTACCCGTGCCGATTAAGATTGACTTATGAAAGCGGGCAGCACGCAGGATGGCAAACTATGCGAGCGATAGGTTACGCCAGATTCAAAGCACTACGTTTAAGCTCTATTGCGTAGCCTGGCCAAAAATAGAATTATTGGCTACCCCAACGCATCTGCAAAGCCGCGAGAGTTCTATATAGAGCTGGGGCGTGTATTTTACCATGCTCCTCGACGCCGTACACTTTGACTGGATCTAGAGTCTCTCTAAATCGAGTTTAAGCTTCTTAAATTCCCTTTCAGTAAAAAGTAAGACATAATCTTTTATCTTAATGGCGCTAGAGATACGCTCTACCGCGTCGAGGCACTCGTCTTTTGAGTGACCGTGGATCATTGTGTAGACATTATATCTCCATTCAGGGTAGCTCACTCGTTCATACCCGTGACTTACCTCTGTTAGATCCCGTATTACCGCTTCAAATTCATCAATGCGCTCTTCTGGAATTTTCCACGCTACGAGGACGTTTGACGAGTACCCTACCTGGTCATGTCTCACTACTGCACCATACCGCCTAATGAAGCCATCAGCAATTAATGAACGTATGACCTCTAACAGCTCATCTTCTGTTGTTCCGAGCTCTTGTGCAAGTGTGAGGAACGGCCTACTCTCAATTGCTAAACCGCGGTGCAAACAGCGTATTATTCGATTGTCTGCTGCTTCGTAATTGCTCTTCTCGTGCACGTCTTACACCTTGAAATTCGTTTTTAGCTTGAGAACCTGCTTAACTGGGACTATAAGCGAACACAGGGGGTGTATTTTCCCTTTTATTTCTTCAAGCGTCGAGGCAAGCCCTTCTTCTGATGCCGCGGTAAGGGTAAACCAGATATTGTACGTGCCTTCCCGCTCATAATTGTGCGTTACCCCCGCATACGAGTTGATGATTTGAGCAGCCCCATCGACTGCGTGCTCCGGAACTCGTAAGGCAACAAGCGTGCTTGCGAGCCCGATCATTTTTGAATTGAAGATGGGGCCGATCTCCCGTATCACACCGTCGGCTTTTAGCCTTCGAACTCTGGCAAGGATTTCGTCTTCAGGAGTGTCGAGCCTCGTCGCAAGCTCTTTATATGGCTCTTTTGCTAGCGGGAAATCGTGCTGCAGCAGGTTTATGAGTTGTGAGTCAATCGCGTCAAAGGTTCTCATGTGGACACACCACCACAGTACGGGTCGTCCCCAAGGTAATCACCGCTCATTGCGTACGCCCGTGCCCGACAGCCCCTGCACGTGTCTGAATAACGGCAAGTGTTGCATGCCCCCGTAAATGCTGAGGGTTCGCGGAGTGAAGCTAAAATGGGGGAGGTCTCCCATATCTCGCTAAAGCTCGTACGTCTTATGTCTCCTAGAGGTACAGGAAAATACCCGCAGGGTTGGACCGTCCCGCTGCTCGTAATGAAGACATAACTTAAACCCGCAAGGCATCCTTTTAGTCTCTCTTTTAGCCGGTACTGCGGAGCGCACGTTGGTCGTATGGGAAGCGCCCCATTCCTGTCACGTTCATCAAGCCATTTGAGCGTCTTATAATAGTTAGACTTTGAGACGAGATCTGCCACACGGCCTCTGCCGGTAGGCACAAGGGCGAAGACGTGCCACGCCGATGCGCCGGATTCACGCACCACGTCATAGATACGAGGGAGCGACGTTACGTTAGCGTTCGTGACCGTGGTATTGATCTGAAACGTAATCCCCGCCTCTTTCAATGCTTTGGCCCCGTTGAGTGCATCATGATACGCCCCACTCACACCTCGTAAAGAATCGTGGGATTGAGCATCTGCACCGTCAACGCTAATCGAAGCTGTAGTGAGTCCCGCGTCTCTCAGCTTCTTTGCCCGCTGTTCGTTGACTAGAGTCCCGTTTGTTGCGAGCGCGGCTCTCACCCCGGAAGTTGCAGCGTGCTCTATCACGATGTCAATATCCTTTCGTAAAAGCGGTTCACCGCCAGTAAGGATGAGCAGGGGGTGAAACGTTGAAAGTTCGTCGACAAATGTGCACGCTTCATCAGTGGTAAGCTCTCTCCTGCTACTTCGATTGCTTCTTCCCGGCCCTCCTGCGTCTGCCTTGCAGAAGCGACACGCAAGGTTGCATTCTCGTGCGACTTCCCACGCCACGACGGCGGGCATCTTCACGTGCTGCCACATCGTATAATCTCATCGCTCAGGTAACAGCTTGGGTCCGCTCCCCAGAGGTCGCCCATTCTGGATGCTCGCACCCTGCAGCCACCGCATACCTCTACATACCTACACGTGCTGCAACGCCCTCTAAGGTGCGATTTTTTGTCACGCAATATCGAAAGGAGTTCATTCTGGCTGTTCCATATGGTGCTCAAGCTGCTCTGTCGCACGTTGCCCACTCCTCCCTCCCAGAACTGGCACGGCCGCACGTTTCCATGTGGATCGATGTTGACGATCTTCTGTCCTGCAGAGCACCCCCCGTGTGCTGTAAGGAGGGACATCACAGCGCTCTTATCGGCACTTTCGATCGAATTCAGTATGTAGATGCCATCTGCGTGATTATCGGTGGTGAGTACCTCGATTCCATGGTCTGCAAGCGTTTTAGTTCTTTGAATGAGGTAGTCCATCATCTCAACTCGCATCTCGTTTGTGATATCCATCTCGGCACTCGCCCTCCCTGCGTACACGAGATGATACAGGCAAAAGCGGGGGATCTGGTGCTTAATAAGAAGATCGGTAACTGCAGGCAGGTCGGAGGCGTTGTGCCGGTTGACCGTGAACCGTATGCCCGTTTTTATGCCCGCATCTCTCGCGTTTTTCAGTCCTTCAAGTGCTTTCCTAAACGCTCCTCTTTCGTTTCTGAACCTGTCATGCGTAGCTTCCACTCCGTCAATACTGACGCCGACATAAGAAACGCCCGCTTCTGCGATCCTTCGAGCGTAATCTTTTGTGATAAGGGTTCCATTGGTCGAGAGGCCAACTCTCAATCCTTTAGAGACAGCATATGCGCAGAGCTCGACGGTATCCCCTCTTACGAGCGGCTCACCTCCAGAAAAAAGCATGACAGGGGGGTTCAAGGTTGCCGCATCATCTATGAGCTTTTGCGCTTCATCGGTGTTCAGTTCATCGGAAGCAGCTGCATCCGCCGCATCAATATAGCAATGCGAGCAGGCGAGGTTGCACTTTTTCGTAACGCTCCATACGATGACCGGTCCGTGGTTCCCAGCATAATGGAGGTTTTGACTTATATTGGTTGGACGTGAAGAGTCTACAGTAGCGGTTCTGAGGATCAGGTTCGTGCATCCTATCATCAACTACAATTGATATATGCGCAGTATATAGTTTTAGCTTGCGAGGCACTCTGCATGCAGTATCTCCGGGCGTCCCGCTCAGCAAGCACCGTCGCGATGACAGCGGTTCAAAGCGTTCGACGGCGTCCTTCTGAGCCACGCTCACATGGATCACTGTTCGTACGTCCATTACCTTAGAGAGGATATTCCGTTATATTGCACGCAGAGCGCCAAGGATATCATGCAAGCTCTGGATGAGACGGGTTCGACCGGGACGTGTGAGCTCATCTCGCTGAAAGAATCATTTCAGACCTACGTGAACGGCAAGGGCGGGGAATCGAAGCTGCAGGGCGAGAAGGCGAAGAAGCCCCGGCCGTACAACATCGTTGAAAGTTCTTTCACCGTCGGGGGACTTGATGCAGAAGCGCTGCCAGTAAGCCACTCGCTCGAAGGGGCAACCGCCTACATCCTGCACACGAGCGCAGGGCCTGTGGTGTACACAGGCGATTTTCGCTTCCACGGCTATAAAGGAGACGAGACGAGACGATTCGTCGAACGCGCCGCCGAAGTGGAGCCGGTAGCCATGATCTGCGAGGGAACGCGTGTCAACTCGACGCAAGCAGACAGCGAAGAGCGGGTCAAGGAAATCGCAAAAGAACGCGTTGACAAGACTAAAGGCCTCGTTGTCGTCAATTTCCCCGTGAGGGATACCGACCGGATGCAGAGCTTCTTTCAAGTCGCCCAACAAACTGACAGGGCGCTGGTCATCAACCTGAAGCAGGCGTACCTGCTCGAACTCTTCAGGGCGTCCGGCATTGCAACGCCGAGAGTCGATGACGAGCACATCCGAGTTTACATCCCTCGGAAGACATGGGGTGTTTACAAGGACGACCGGTTCTCAGAGAAGATTCAACGAGAGGATTATGACTACTGGGAACGTGAGTTCCTCGACCACGCCAATGCAGTGTCAGCTAAAGATATCAGAGAGAATCAGGACGATTACATCTTCCGCTGCGACTTCTTCGAGCTGAAAGAGCTGATCGACGTCAAGCCAGAGACAGGCAGCTGCTATATCCGGAGTGTGTGTGAGCCGTTCGATATCGAAATGGAGTTGGATTTAAAGAAGGCTGAGAACTGGCTGACACATTTTGGGCTGTATCCCTACACACAAATCCACGCGTCAGGACACCTGAATTACGACGAAATACGAGACGTGATTGAGCGGGTGCAGCCGAAAGTGCTGATCCCTGTGCATACCCAGCACCCCGAAGTGTTTCGGAACTTCCACGATAATGTGATTCTTCCAGAAAAAGGGGCTGCGATTAGCGTTTGAAATAGACGGGGAGTTTTCGCTTCGAAACATAAACAGTTTAAGGAACTACGAACAATTATCGAAGATTGCTTTGGGCAAAGAAATACACGTCGCGTCAAATGAGACGATAACACTCAAGATAATGGAAAACTGGAAGGTCGATATCTGGCCGCCTTTTTCGCCACAGCACATTTATTCAGCCTATTATCTCGCAAAGAAAGCCACGAAATTTGAAAAAAAGCACTTACCTCCGCCACAGCCTTCTGAACAGGTAAGATACGAACATCAAGCATATGTAATCGGTTGTGTTTTTGCCGCGGTTGCGTTTTTGGAGTCAATGATTAACGACATCTTCATAGAAGCGGAAAGGGAAGTAAGTGGTGATCCTGCTAATAACATACTCAAGTCGCTGCCACAAGATACTATCGCATCTATGGCCAGAATCTGGCGCTTCGGAATTCGACTAGATGAGAGTAACGGAATTGAACTGAACAGACATGGTAGAGAGACAAACAAGATTCATAAGAATCTTGTTGGTTGTCTTGATAAGAGAGAATCTAGCACGGACGTAGACTGGTGGAACACCCTCAATAAATATCAACTAACATATTACTTAACTAACGAAAAGAAGAGTCCAAACGGCGCTTGTTTGGATAAGCGAAGCTCTGCATGGCAAGACGTGAACCTGCTAGCTATTTTGCGAAATCATTTGACGCATTACAAATCTGAATCGATCGCATATAGGGGCCCCACCAAGAAAGAGGTACTGACCCCGAGTAACATAGGGGAGCTGAGACGCCGAACAAGAAAGCTTCTAGCGGGACTCAAAGACCGTAAATGCGGTAATCCGTTGTTTCAAGGGAGGGGTGGCCATCCGCTCGAGCACTTGTTGGGGGCAAACTGCGCGAACTGGGCTTTTAGAATTAGCTTGGATTTTGCAGATGAGTTCTCCAAAAAGACAGGCATAGACCTCTATCTGCCTATTCGTGAGCTTATTTTGAACCGATAGAAAGCTACGTTTACGGTTGCGGCGGGCACGGGGACAGAAAGATCGGTTCGCAATTAAAAACTAATGTGACGAACAAGGAATCTCATTACTTTGAACTTCCCTCTTTGCGATAACCGTCATCATAGATTTCGAGCACAGATATCGCAAGCTTGCTGCGCCGCGTTTGCACATCACCTGCTGCAACATTTCCACGATCTGGGGTAGGGGTGGTTGAGCAGCTTCTTCTGCGTCCAAGCGACTGCGCGGCATAGCCAGAATCGATGTGACAAATACAGCGAGGGTCTGTGCGAGCTGCTCTCTCAATTCGAGCGCAAACTTGCGCAGACATGAGCCTTCAAGGCGTTCGGCCCAGCTGAGGCAGCTGTTGCACGCTGCCCAGCCCATCAATGGCCGTCGTCATTTTTATGCCCATTGTCGTGGCTTGACGAATGCTTCATTGTATTATGTTGATCCGCATTCAAGAGTAAAATACAACACAGATGCAAGGTTAGCCACCACATGTATAAGTGACATGAGGGGTGGTCTGAAGAGAAGGAATTTAAATTGATTAAACCGTGAGCTACGTCATTCCTTAGATTGGCTCCTTTCTTTTCGACTAAGAGCCCTCTAAGGTCAAAAACTAAGTCCTCCCCTAAAATCTCCTTTAATGTAGTAGCGTAAGAATCGTATAACGTTTTATTAAGATCACGTTCTTGCTGGATTCCTCTATCGTCTAGCGTCGACGTTATCTCGCCAGATTTTTCGAGAAGGACACGTATTGAGTTTTCAAGCTGGGGTATCAAAAGGTGACTCGATACTAAGAAATCTCCGATTAAGCCCGCATAGAGTCCTTTCGCAAATATATATTCTCGTCCGGACGGAACGAAAGGGTTGTTCAGAACGAGTCCGCACAGATCCTTAGTCCGCACAGCATGTTCTTCAAGTATTTGGCGCCTTGCAGGCTCTATAACTCGCACAACATTGAGCTGCTGCAACATATTAGCATGCGTAAACATCTCGGCTCGCATTGTGGCTTCTTTGTCATCGCTGTCCCTAGGAGATGTATGAATCACTTTGCCTGAGTCGTTTAACATGATATTCGACGAAAGAGATGCAAGAGGATGTTCGTTCATTGCATCCTGGGCGGTTTTCCGGAGAGCGCGCACAGCAGGTGGGTTGACCATTATGGCTAACTCAGAAAGTGCATCTTGAATCGTTTTTCCTCTGACGCGTTCTGCTGCACGTTCCATATCACGATTTATGCTTTCTTGAACCTCTTGATCGATATTAATAGAAATTGGATGTACTTCTGCGCGCGACCTCTCTCCGTATCCAAGCAGCTGTTTGTGTAATTGCGCAACGCGTTCTTCGGTCCCAGGGATCTGTCTTAATACTGAAATCGCATTCCGATGAAAAACTAATGCAGCAAAATAGCTTGGCGGGTTTCTTTTAGTCAGGGCCTCTTCGGATCGTCTGACATAGGTTTCTGCAATCCGCATTTTAGTGTCGAATTCTTTTTTAGTGTTGTTTTGTGTAGCATACCACGATGCTGCAAGAGACAAGTATTGTTCAGCCAGCGTCCAACGCTCGAGCTTCTCTGCTCGAAATGCTGCCCGGTCAGCCAATTCTGCATAGTCAGCTGCGCTTAGCGTTCCAACTCTCTTGAGCTTTTTCCGATTCCGTCGAATAACGTTCATTACGCCAAGGGGTTGGATTTGACTAAGGTCATCATCACAAATTTCTAAAAGCCCCTCAATATGCGTGACCACTTCAGTGAGAAGCGGTTCATTGAGATATAATGCTAATTGCATCGCTCGCTCGAGTCTTTTGCTAATGGGCGGCCAGTATCCGATTTTTTCTAACGTTTCCGATGATTTAAGGTATGCTTTTACCGCGCATTCAGCCATAAGGTAGTCGCGGTTTCTAACCCAGAGCACATCAGCAATCCGCGCCCGCATTTCAGCATCGCGTATACTTGGTATGAGTTCTGCAAGAAGTGCCAGCTGTTCATCAGTTATATCGTCAGGAATCGCGGTACGAATAGTTCCTGATCTACTGCGGCACTCAAACGGTGTCTCTTTTGATTCTAAGTTCATTTCAAAAGAACAAATATTCGCGAGTAACGTGAATACACCTTGAGCTTTGAAATCGCCGGCCTCTTCTGCTTCACGTGCTTTCCTCACTAATTGTGTCGTATAGTACCCACACGCTTTTTTTTCGCACTTGGTAATGGCTTCCTGCCAGTTACATCGCTCGAAATCTTCTATCGTCATAGAAATATCCGACAATTGCATTATAGCCCTCTATATTTCAGTGCCTTTTTGCAGTGAGCGTGTGTCATGAATCTCAATCTGCGAGCTCGACATCTTGCCAATATCGCATGTAGGTATCGTAAACGTCCTCGGGAAGAGGGTGTTTGTAATGTTCCCAATCCACTCCGGTCATTCCATGCGCCAGCACATACTTTCGATTCGTAGTGTCCCATCCGATAATATCTCCAAATTGTTCAGCGAACTTTCGGAAGTCGCTGAGCCACAAATGTGCCTTCTTTGGATCACGCACCCGCGGAAGAGGTATGTTCTGTCGTTCTACCCACTTTTCAAATGAGTTGTATATAAAGAGGGGCTTAGCATCGTCTTTTTCGCCAAAATCGTGCGCTAGAACCTCGGTAATTGCGCTAACGACGGCAGGGTGCAAGGGAACGTAATGCTCGACCCTGTTCTTTTCTTGCTCGGCTAGAATGTGAAGTACGGGCCTTTCTTCATTTAATGCAGCCTTAAATTGCCCGACTGTCAAGCGTTGGATTGTGCTGGGCCGTAATCCTGTGTAAGATGCAAGGAGTGCAAAAGCGCGGTAATTGCGTATCTTCGAAGGATCAGTCCCCTTCTCTTCCTTAGCGGCGATCCTTTGAAACACTGTCTCAATATCTTCACGAGTGACAATCCTCTCTGTAAGTGCTTTTTTGACTTTAATAGTCTTCGGCATTTCTAGAAACAGCCTAAAGGAAAGGTAACGCGAATCGATCTTTTTTTAAGCCAAGAAATTGAGAAAACCGGTTGCGAAGCTCAGCACTTTCGAATGCGAATCTCGTGATTGATATTTGTCAAGAACAAACGTCCTGAGTTCTGTCACAGTTTGGTGCGAAATCTCGCCGTTTGTCGATTCCCACAGAGCTTCTGAAGATCTGTTAATCCAATCTATGGATTTCTTCGCCATTCCTTCGCTACGGTATGCGATATATGCGTCGAGCTCTGTCCTTGTAAAGTAAAGCGTGAGAGGCGCACGTGCGTCGCGATCATGCACAACGGGCTCGTTAGTAGCTGAGCCGTTTTGAAGATGGATTACTACTTGTTCGTTAGCAGCGAAAACATCGCTCCGTTGTTGTGGCCCTTCTTTTGTTAGAAGATCCGGGACTACTTCGCTGGATATTCGGATGTCGAGCGGAGGGTCTCTAGATTTTGGTGCGGGCAGCGTGACGTGCTGAGGGGTTTCGTCTGTTCTGACGAGATTGATTACATCGACGGCTCCGGGTTTTAGTTTTTGGAGTTTCCCGTCTGATTTTGGCCAGTCTTCGGCTTTACTCTCGTCGGGAATAAGTTCTTCAGCAAGGAACTCGCGCGAATGGATATTGCCGTCTTCGTCGGTAAAGTAGTAGATTTCTGATCCACCTTCAACATCATCTTCTGGTTGCAGGTCAACCTCTTCTTGCCAAGTAAGATCGGGCTCATTCAAGTTGTGCAACTTTTCGTCAAAGTTGTGCAACTTTTTATCCTTGTTGTGCTTCTTTTTCACCATGATTCTCGTATCAGAGAAAGCCCGATCGGACGTCTCTAGCATGTCCGATTGCAAAAAGAAACGATGGGCCCGATGCGATTCGAACGCATGATCTCCGCCGTGTGAAGGCGACGTCATAATAGACCGAGTTGTGGAGTCGAACTAAATGTTTTTTTTATATACATATCCAAGAGTTAGGCATTTTTAATTTCCTTCTCGTCACAGAGGGCTTCGTAATCACAGAATCGACACGTTTGGTACGCTGGGTTTCCGGGAAATCGTTCGTGAAGAACCGCATCGATCATACTTGTTAATCGCGTCTTCTGTTTTTCGAGCTGCTCGCTGTCGGGAAAATAGTCCACCATTTTTTCACGCTTGACGTAAAAGAGCGAAGCTCTATGTGGAAGAGCGCCAAACTTCTCGAGGAGAGCAAGGCAGTACACATTCATCTGTATGTTCTCTGTGATGCTATTCTTGGTCTCCGACTGATAACCAGTTTTGAAGTTGATCACGACGTAATCTCCTTCAGGGATTCGCTCAACCCGGTCTATGAACCCTTTGACAATACGACCGCTTAGATTGAATGCAAACTTCATCTCAACATCGAAACCTGCTTTTCTTTTGCGATTGCCAAGCAAAGTCAGTGTCAATCATTTGCTCCGCGCGCTCCGTATCCTCGCGTTCTTTCTTTTTTGAGGCGTAAGCATCAGACGACCAGAATTGTTCGAGCATCGCGAGCGCCTGTTCCTCAGTTGGCGGAATCCCTTCGAGTTCTTGTCTTGTGAGGTTCTCGATGACCTCGTGAACTGCGCCTCCAAGATTGCAGTAAGTCTTTCCTGCGGTAGGGACGCGCAAAACGTAACTGAATTTGTACTGCATTGGACCGTTATCAAAGGTTTGAAGGGCAGGTGCCGAAAAGTGATGATCTTCACTGACCAATGGCGCGCGCTTCACCTCTTTTTCGACATCAACTACCACGTTGATGTCGCCCTGACCCTTCGAAGCCAGAACACGTGCCCTCGCGGCGTTGAGCTCGCTCGGGTTCGTCACTAGAATAACCGCCAGTAGATCGTTGCTCGCCACGCCCTCCACTCCCCACCGTTGTAATAGCTTGTCAAATCACGCACTTAAGAAGGAGAAGAACTGAAGTGGAGATCGCTCCTTGTTCCTCCCTTACCCTTCGCTTTGTCACCGTTACTGCCTGTTTCAGTTGGAGGATATCTAACTTCTAAAATAGCGTCACGCATCCTCTCTATTGCGTATTGATGCCTTCGTTCGTCGAACTCAGAAAACAGCTTCTCTTCAGTTTCAAGGTCGCCAGATTGATGTGCCTTCATAGCCTCATCGGCCAATTCCGCTGCCCTATTGTCCACTCGTATGCATTCATCCGTTAATTCGCGCGAATCGCGCGCAGCCCATCCTGCCAAAACCTCATCTATTTGACGCTCGTCTGAAAGCGTTGCTATGACACCCGTCGATTGGACCAACGTGAGCATCCTCCCGCTAATGGCGTCAATAGTCTTAATAGCGGCCACTTGCACGCTCTCGCTCGTAGCGTTGTTCGCGATCTCATACAGCGCTTCCTTTAAATTGGCTTGTTCGGCGATAATCGCGTGTACCATATCGCGGATATCTCCCTGCGCTAACGTCGCTAGCAGCCCCGTAGCAGGCTGCCCATTAACTAGCCTTTCGGGTAAAATCATCGTATCGTCCGCGGTCTCGCACGCTGTCGGAGAATTGCTCAACGCTCCGCGCGGGAACTGAACGGGCAAGCTTTGCATCTCCTTTTTAAGCTGCTCACTTGTCTGAGACTCAAGTCCCAACAACTTCGCCGTCGGGATTTCTGAAAGGTCACGCTTTTTTTCCTCCTCGTGCAAGCGTTTCTGACGTTCCCTAAGGAAATCGATTCGTTCCCGCTTTTCCGCCCAGTAGACCGATCTTATATGCTCGATCTCCGCTGCCCGTTCTTTTTTTATGTCTTCACGCAGTTTACGTTCCCACTCGATGAGCGTTTTCTTAGTGATACCAAGCTCTTTCTCGATCTCGTTATACGGCACGCCCTGTGCTCTTAACCGTATAAAACGCTCCTTTTTTTCGAGTTTGTTCATTGTGGCCTCCTTGCTCGCAGCTGTTGCATGAGCCTTCTAGGAAGGCCACCCCACGACGTAAGGTCGTGCCTTCTTCTTATTACGGATTCATTTATGCTTAACATAATTGAGGGGGAACTCTTCGTACTATATAAAGCGAACCTATTAAAAACGACGTTACGGGCTTTGTTTAATTTATACAAACTAGGAAGCCGACGGATTATGTTTCGCTCATCCAAAACCACGGAAAAACTACTGGCGGCCGACTATACGCGCCATTTTGTTCGAATGGGTACCCGTACTACACCTACAACTTATCTGAGATGGGCCACTCATTCAACCCATAGCGAACAGCTCAAATCTTATATATTTGTTAATTAAAATAAAAATAGTCTTATAAATCTATCGAATGCTTCAGCGGTGTAGTTTTGGTGTAGTTTTGGTGTAGTTTTCGTTTGAACTAGTAGGCGCTTCACCACTCAGTAGTACAGAGCACTCATGCCCACATCGAGGACCTCTTTATCACGCGCAACGACATTGAGTGCCACATAGCTATCTTCTGCCAAACTGCGGCAAGAAGCCCTCATTTTTAGAACGCACGACAGTTACGCGTTACAGCGAATGCAATAAGGCTCGTACTAAAGCGTCAATCGCAACCCAATCAAATTAAGAGCGGGCTCGTCAAGCTTTTATTACGACCGTACTTGCAACGCGATCCCCTAAACGTTGTTTCTCCTCAGAGGACCAGATGAGAATAGCACCGAGCAAGTAAGGGATGAAGAATGGGATCTCATCAAGAAACCGCAGAATCGTGCGGACTGCCGCTTGCGAGTAGTCGATCGGAGCGCCATCTGCTAAGCGTACGACTTTGATCTTGACTGCCATCTTCCCGACGGTCTGCCCGTAATGCCCTTCGAGCATCGTAAAGTACAAAATGAATACCGCAAGGGAAACGAGTCCACCCAAAATACTGCCAAAAGAAAATGTGACCGTACCGGACGCGTTATTCGTTAGGGCTGAGAACGCATTGAAGGGAGCCGATAATATACCCGCGATGATCGCTATGATGATGGTGTCGATAAGTATTGCGACAAAGCGAATAGCGACCCCTTGGTATGGAGTCGTGGTGTATGGCACGTAAGCACGGGGTGCCTGATACCCAGACACGGGAGCGATCGCAGGCACGGGTTGGACTGGTTTAACGGCGAGAACCGTGCCACAACTCTCACAATATTTTGCGCCAGGTGGCGTTACAGTGCCACATTGTGCGCATTGATTCTCGTCCACGGTTTTCATCTCCTATGGCAAATTATAGGTAAAACATCCCTTTTTAATCTTTTCTTACCATTCGATTGTGTCTTTGCAAACGGTTTGCGATTAAGACCGCATTTGTTCCTTCGATCGCTGTGTTGTTCAAACTAAATGACACTAACATCGTCGTCATTATCCATCTAAATAAATGGGCATGAGGAACGTCGTTGCTTTAATAGGAGCTTTATGGCTCGTTTCTCGACAAAGGTCATGTTTTTTTCTTGAGTACAGGAGCGTGGCGCCGCGGCTCACTTACTTACCACTACTGTGTGTGCGGCGCGGTCTCCAAGGCGCTGCTTTCTGTCTGATGTCCAGATAAAGATCGCCCCAAGCAGATAATCGAACAAGCCGTCAATAATACGAAGGATGGTACGAACCGCCGCTTCGCTGTAGTCGATTTGCATGCCATCTGCTTCTCGCACTACCTTGATATTGAGCGCCATCTTACCAATCGTCTGTCCATAGTGTCCCTCAAGAAGCGTAAAGTAGAGGAACCAGATAGTAAGCCCTATCAGGGATGCTAGGGCAACAGACCCCCACGCGAAGGTTGATACGTTTCCGGAAAACGCAGTGGCGGCTACGGCTGCTGCGAGGAATGGCAACACCAGGAGCCCTGCAATAATCGTGATTATAAAGTAGTCAATCAGAATTGCTACAAAACGAATGGCAACGCCTTGGTAGGGTGTTGGAGTGCCAGTATAATATGCAGGCGCCTGGTAGGCTAGGGGACCCTGTGCTGGCGATCGCATTCCTTGCGGGGCGACCGGAGCGCCACAACTCTCGCAATATTTGGCGCCAGGTGACGTTGGAGAGCCACATTGTGCGCATCGATTTTCGTCCAAGTCGTTCACCTCTTTTGTAATATTATGCTTTTTTAACTATTTCAAGCCTTCTTTTCGCTTTTAGGATCCGAAAGGCGCGTCTGTACGCGTATTTACGCTCCTAAAGACGTAGGGTAGCTGACTAGCTGATTTTCTCCCATTTACGAAAAAAAAGAACTTTTGACGCTACTGAGTCAGCCGAATTTTGGTGTGAACCGCTTCCCGTCATCACCTGGATAAGGCTCGGTGTGACGGACGCGGTTTTCCCAAATCTCCAAAGGTATCGAAGGAAAGACCTGACAGACACGGGGGCTAATGTAATTCTTACAACTTAGACATAGCGGGGGCCTTTTTCGTTTCACGTTCGTCTCAAACGATTTCAGGGCACGTTCTTCCTGTAGAGCTCTTCGAGTTCGGGCAGCTCCTCAACAGGCGTAGGGATAACTTTAGTATCGTTTTCCATCACCTTGAGCGCGAGCTCTCTAAAAATGGTTGCCTCATCTGATTGAGGAGCGTGTTCGACCACAGCCCTTCCTTCAAGCTCGCACGCCTGAATGACCGAACTGTGAGGCACGAATTCCACGAACGCAGTCCCTAACCGTTCGGCAAATGCTGGGACCACCGCCCGCTCCAGCGCGTCATCGCCATTACTGTTACAGATAATCCCTGCCAGCCCGGCGTCGCCCCGACGTGCGAGTCGTTGTACCGCCCGTGCGATGTTATTCGCCGCATAGATGCTCATAAAACCCCCAGAACAAACGAGGTAGATTTCGCTTGCAAACCCTTCACGGATGGGCATCGCAAACCCGCCGCACACGACGTCCCCGAGCACGTCGTAGATGGCTACCTCAATCTCGTAGGTTTCGAACGCCTTGAGGTCTTTAAGGATCTGGAGAGCAGTGAGCACCCCGCGTCCGGCACAGCCGATTCCTGGCTCTGGACCGCCAGCTTCAACGCAGTAGATGCCGCTTGGGGTCTTGAAGACGATGTCGTCAAGCGATATAGCGTGCGCATCCTGCCCGTGTCTGATCTTATCTCTGTAGATCTCCAAGACCGCGGGGATGAGGTGGCCCCCCGCTAGAATCCTTGTGGAGTCCCGCTTGGGATCGCACCCGACTTGCATGACCTTAACGCCTCGCTCGTTGAGGGCCGCTGATATATTCGAAGCGACGGTGCTCTTCCCGATTCCTCCCTTGCCATAGATTGCGATTTGTTTCATTTGAGGCCGTGAACTAGGGGTACTACGTGACGAATGATGACATAGAACGAGGGAAAGAACTTGCACTTAGGAGCTTGCGAGGCCTGCAGCTTCGGAATCATCTCGCCTCGTTCGACCTTCTCGACAAGTTGCTGTAAGGTTCCATGTAAAACGATATCTTGACACTCGTTGTTAAACATGTATCTCAAAGTATCCTCGCAACGACGATTAGATCTTAATGATGTTTTGGGAGATGAATACTAGAACCACGCTGAGCGCAGCGAAGCTTACGATCGTTGCGTAATCCCTCTTTTGTATCGCATAGTCGTGCATAAGTTTAATATCGCCATTAAAGCCGCGGGAGATCATTGCTTTGTGCACCCGTTCACTGGTATCCAGCGATTTTACGAGCATATAGCCAATACGGCCGGCCACCCATTTTTGTTCATCCCGCAAGGGCAACGTCGTTACTGTCCTGCTTTTTTTGGCCGTAAAAAAATCTCGGATGGAGTCCAAGAGTAGGAAGATGTACCTATAGCACATGTCGAGCGTCAGGACGTAAACCTTCGGAATGTGAAGTGAGCGTAGCGACTTGAAAAGCACAAACCGCTTGGTTGTGAGGACCAGCAGCACTGTGAGTGAAACACACGTCGCGACTCGCAATATAAACGTGGCGGCGCTTATCGTGCCCTGCTTAGTGATGTAGATCGTGCTTGGCAGCAGGAACGGCCCGATATACGTGTTGCTACCGAGCGTTGCGATAGTAACCAGATTATCGCCAGCCATAAAGACGTTGAAGATTATTGGGAGCACAATAATACCAGCAAAAATAGGAACGAAAACCCATACGCGTTTGATAAAAAAAAGCAAGTCTATCTTGCTTGCAACTGCAAGCGCCAACGTCAGCAAATAAACGACGAATAGCACCCCAATATCTCGAGTCATACTCACAGCGACGATTAAAATAAGTAAAGAGATCAGCTTCACCCTGGGATCAATGCTTTGTAAGAAACCGTTTCGTTTTGTATAACCCTCGGAGATTAGGCTCTCCTGGAAAAAATTAAGGATGCCAGAAATCGTTTTTTCCACAAAACTCTTTTTCTTATCTACGCTAACGGTGCAACAATTAGACGGCCCGACCTCTTTCATCCACTCAGGTATCATAGGGGTTGTTGATCGCTGGAGCTAGGTGAGATTGTATTAAGCTTCACATATTTGACGCCCTTAAGCGCCATTATCGTCTCGGTTAGTTCTTTAATGCGCTTGCCTTCACCTTGTAGGATAACGCTCTCTAAGCAGTCACCATGGTCTAAGTGGATATGGACGGACGATATGATTAAGTCCGCGCGCTCGTGCTGTATCCTGGCCAAGTTTTCACTCAGCCCTCGCTGATGATGCTCATAAACAAGCGAAATAACCCCTAAGCGTTTTCCATCGACCTGGTTCATCCACTCATAATGAACAATAGTGTTCCTTATAGCGTCCCGCATTCCCTCGGAGCGTGAAGAGTAACCCCTCTTTTGTGTAACCTTATCAAACTGGCTTAAAAGAGCCTCAGGGAGGGATATACACGTGCGCACTAGTCCTTGTTCCATTCACTCACCGCGAACTCGTAATACTTCTGCAATGAGTAGTAATACCCAAGTCGTGAAAAGTGTTTCTATCGAAGCGCTTGGGGAACTTGAGATTACGTTTTTTAGGTTTTTACGTTTTAACAAAAGTTGTCGCGATGCATAGAGCGCGCCTAACAAAGCAACGAAACCAGATGCCCTATTCGCTCGGGGGCGGTCGTCGTAGGATAAAATATGCGATTGCGAGTCCAACCACTGCGAAGACTACTATTATGGAGAGAACTTCGAAACCCGGGAAACTTGGGACTTGTATCCCACTGATGCTTTGATTATTAGAAACCGTTGTTGAATTTTGGCTCTGTGGAGAAGGGGTCGGAGTGACCGCACTGACAAGAGTAATCGTCCCGTAGCTTGTCACTGACTGTATGAGGGGGAACTTGTCGCCATAAGCAGATGGCGTGCTGCCAATCCCTGTGCCGTTTGCATCCGTCCCTTTGTAGTCTGAGTAATAGTTGCTCATATAACTCGTTTGCTCAACGCCGTTGAACGTATACACCATTTTTTCCGGAGAATTCAAAATCGCGGCTGATGCGCCTAGTATAGCGGTTGGCTGGTTGATGAAGTTATTAAGATAGATCCGGTTGTCTGTTGCACTGACGATCAGAATTCCGCCAGTCGGGAAGTTTTGTGACGCTTGTTGAGAGATCTGACCGTTATTAGCAATCGTGTTAAAGGTAAGCGTGTTGTTGTTGGATCCAGGACCGAGACGAACGCCAACGTTATCATTGTCGCTCATGGTGTTGTTAGAGATGATGTTTTGAGTTGAGGTGTATATGGAGATTCCGAAAACGTGATTCGCACTCAGATTATTGCCCGTGATTTTATTCGAATCGCCGTAATTCAAGAATATGCCGTCCCCAAGCGCAGAACTGGACCCCTTCTCACCTGTCGCGACGTTAGAGGCTATTGTATTACTTGAAGCGCTATCCCCATAAACTCCGTAACTATTGTCAGCAAGATTGTTTTTACTAATCTCATTTTCAGTGCTATGTGACAGGTATACCCCGCGCACGTTATCTCGAGCAACGACATTTGTCACTATACACTTTGACGTGCCTTGAATCTGCACGCCAGACGCCCCGCCTGTTATCGTCAAGCCTTCAATACGCACGCCGGGGCTCGTTAACAAGAAGACGTCTTTGCTCGCATCGGCGGCCTGCACAGTGGGTCGTCCACTCGCGGCAGTGATCGTCAACGATTTGCTCACGACGACGTTGTCAGTGTACGTGCCAGGAGCGACGCGTATGGTGTCGCCTGATTTCGCCGCATCTACTGCTTGTTGAATGGTTGTGTACTGCCCGCCGGCACCTACAGTTAATTCTGCTGCGCTCGCCGGAACCACCAAAGTGGCCAACACAATGAGCGCGACTGCCGCAAATAACAAGGATTTAGAGACTAATTTCGAACGCTGCATTGTAACACTGAAAAGGCCAGTAACAAACGAGACAAGTGACGTTACTATGCTAACTTGGATATATATCTGACGTAACAACCGTTGGAAGATGACAATTGTCCAGGTGACAAGGTTCGTACAGCTCGCAAGGAATCTTCACCGATTTAAGACGAGGGCTACTAGCGAACCCACGAGGCGTGAAATTATTCCTTTCGGCCAATAGCCATGTATATGACGAATAGAATCCATCGTCTTTACGGTGATATCCTGATCCCGCCTGTTACGCTAAGACACCTCAAGACACTGACCGATTGCACGGGCATATTACAACACGCTAAGTACGGAATCCCCAATAGATTTGAAGGCTACTGTACAGACGACAATGTCAGAGCGTTGCTTGTGACTGCAAAACACTACAACGTGTTCAGAGATGAATCGATTTTTGAATTATTAAGAACGTACATGGCATTCACCTTTCATGCGCAAAAAGAAGACGGCTTGGTGCACAATTTCGTGAGTTATCAACGTGACTTTCTCGATTCGGAGGGCTCCGATGATATGTTGGGAAGGACACTCTGGGCTTGTGGGTATATTTGCAGCAGCACAAAGCTTCCCAAGGGTGTCCGTGAAGTCGCCCGAACCATATTTGAACGGGCAGCGAAGCACGCGACAAGCGACCTTACTCTGCGAGGGATTGCTTATTCGCTTTTAGGGTTCTACCATTCAAGGGCCTCGATTCCCGAAACACGAGAAAAGATCAAAGTGCTTTCAGCTGAAATGCTGCACAGCTACGAAGATACGCGGGCCTCCGATTGGGAATGGTTTGAAGCTATCATGTCTTACTCAAACGCTCGATTGCCCCAAGCTATGCTCTTAGCTTACGATGCTATTGGCGAGCCGAAACTTCTTTCATGTGGTGAAAGAACCCTTGGTTTTCTATGGGACGCAGTGATTACCCCTAAAGGCGTAATAAACGTAATAGGTAACGACGGCTGGTACATCCGTGATCAACAGAGGGCTATCAGCGATGAGCAGGCTATCGATGTCGGAGCACTTGTCGAAGCGCTTTTAGATGCTTACCGAATCACGGGCAAAGTACAGTACTACCAAAACGCGCGCACGTGCTTTAGCTGGTTTACTGGTAACAACCGACTACAGTCCCCTATCTATGACGAGGCTACAGGAGGTTGTTTTGATGGCTTATCGCTTCAAGAAGGCGTAAATCAAAATCTCGGGGCTGAATCAACAATCGCCTACTTGCTTTGCAGACTCGCATTTGAAGAGGTCAAAAATCCCGCCGTGGTGGAGCGTTCTCGGGTAAACTGAACAGGGACAGAGGCTTGATAGGAGCTGAAACAGACGGCAAGGACAGCGGAAGATATAAGGCATCGGTCGCCGCAACCGCTTTGATTTTATGAAAAGAGCCCGACTACAAAAACCAGAAGAGTACGCCAGATCGGCTATGAAAGCTATTGCTGCGAACGTGCAGACTATCGCCGACGAAATAGACTACTCGGAAGTCCATTCACTGATCAGTGATATCATAAGTGCGCATCAGAATAATAAACGGGTTTTTGTCATGGGTGCCGGAAGATCCGGACTGGCTGCCAAAGCCTTCGCAATGCGATTGATGCATTTGGGACTTAACGTTTACGTAGTAGGAGAGACTGTAACCCCCGCTGTTGAAGCGGATGATTTGCTTATCGTGATATCGGGCTCCGGAGAGACGAAATCTATGAACGAGATGGGTGCCCTCGCAAAGGCTAAAGGCACGCGACTAGATTCAGTAACGTCAAATAAGGAATCGACTCTTGGTACCATATCCGATACCGCTGTAATCGTCAAAGGACGTACTAAGGTGAGCGCGAGCGGGATGGACTTTATGGAGCGGCAGGTTATCGGTTCACACACCTCCTTCGCTCCACTTGGAACAATGTTCGAAATAAGCACAATGGTCTTTCTCGACGGTGTGATTGCTGCCCTCATGGGGGTCACAAAAAAGAGCGAGGATGACTTGAAGAAGAAACACGCGACCCTCGAATAAACGTATTCTCTTTTCGCTTCAACACAGTGGGTTAGCCGAATAATGTTCAGACACGTGAAGCAAAACGTGCTGAAGTTCAGGCAAGATCAGCGCCTCCATTGCGAGCTTTACGGCGTTTGGAGAACCCGGAAGACAAAAAATTGCAGTGTTGTCTATTATACCACTTGAGGCTCTGGTGAGCATCGCTGAAGAACCGATTTGTTCGTAGCTGATGAGCCTAAATAGCTCGCCAAAACCCGGAAGTTCTTTTTGAAATAATGGTTGAACGGCCTCGATCGTTACGTCGCGTGGCGCCAGTCCCGTACCTCCCGTCGTAATAATCACATTAACGGCATTCACTTGCTCCTTTACAGATCGAGTAATCACTCGCCCTTCGTCCGAGATGAGAGTATAACTATGCAACTTATGGCCAGCATTTTCAAAAAGATCAATAATGATTCGTCCAGATATATCTTCAGCCTCTTCAGGTTTTTTAACGCTCCCGTATTTCATAAATCGAGAAGTGCTAATCGAGATGATGGCGATCTCATAATTTTTACTTTCACCGGTTTTATGAGGATTTTCCACCTGTTTGCGTTGCATAAGGAAGGATTAATATGATTCTTATATAGCAGTTCTGACTCGAAAACGTGCGCCTTTTAAAAAAGAAGTATGCGCTAGAAAAACGTAATAAGAGAGATCGTTTATTCTCTAGTTCATGCGTATCCTTGCGTTAGATGTCGGTAAAGGGACCCAAGATCTGCTCCTCTATGATACAAACGTTGTAATCGAGAATAGCCCAAAAATGGTTATGCCCTCGCAAACGACAATCGTCGCCAAAAGAGTAAGAGCTGCCACGGCGCTCGGCCGCAGCATCTTCCTTTATGGAGAGACGATGGGAGGCGGGCCCTGCAGCGCCGCTATAAAGGCGCACCTAGGACTTGGGTATTCGGTATTTGCCACCCCGCTTGCCGCAAAGACTTTGAATGATGATCTCAACAAAGTCAGCTCGTGGGGGGTGCAGATCACAGATACCCGCCCACGAGAGAGCTGCGTCGAAATAGAAATGAAAGACGTTGACGTACGCGGGCTGAGGTCTGCACTTAAACAATTCGATGTCAATTTACCCACTGTATGCGCGGTAGCTTGTCAAGATCACGGTGAGAGTTACGTTAGCAACAGGATTTTTCGCTTCCAACATCTTAGTGACTTAATCGAAAAGGGCGGCGAGCTAACTCGTTTCGCATATTTAGATGGTAAAATCCCAGACTATCTGACACGACTAAGAGCTGTATATCGAACGTTAAAAAAAGAGAGGATGGAACAAGTTCTCTTGATGGATACTGGTCCAGCTGCAATATTCGGCGCACTGTATGATGATGTTGTGGCAAAGCGTGCTTGCGAACCTCATATTATAGTGAATGTTGGGAACGGTCATACCCTCGCAGCGATGCTTCACGAAAAGAGGGTTGTTGGTATGTTTGAACATCATACTGGAATGCTAAATACAGACAAACTAGACCACCTTCTTTCGCTCTTTATGGATGGCAACTTGACACAGGAATGGGTTTTTGAAGATGGCGGACATGGCTGTTACATAAATCAAGCTGGGTTCTCCGAGATAAATCAAGCCTTCAAAGAAAGAGGATTTCATATCACGGTCATTGGACCTTTACGTGAAATTATGAAGGATTCCAAATTAAATCCATATTTTGCAGTACCTGGTGGTGACATGATGCTCGCGGGTTGTTTTGGATTAATAACGGGCTTCATGCACTAATTCAGTGATGATTGTATTGCACAGATGATCCGAACAAACCCACACCCCTTGTTTGCGCATCCATTGATCTAAAATGGTAATTATGCACAAAAATTAATAATAAGATTTATATATTAATAAATTGATACCCCTACAACATCCTATTTTTTATAATTTTTATAAAGTAGTCCACCCAATTTTTTCATTTACAGTAGAAGACATGGGGTGTGTTTAAAATCATTCCATAGGAAATCATGGTATGCTATATCAGAGGATCATAAACAAGTTTCATAATTAGAAGATTTCTGGGATCCTTACAAATCAATCTATTTTTTATATCTAAAATTGTAATAGAAGACCAAAATAACGTTATTCAAAATCGACCAACGCAAGTGATGAGATAACTTTAAGGCGAAATCAGTTAAGCAATATGATGTTACAGTGGAAATATAAGTTGTTTCCACAGGAAATTATGGTTAAACTGCATTGGAAATGAAAGTCTAAAGATCACAAAGTTTATTTACTTACGTTTCCACTTTACGGTAAGCGCGCGGATAGCCCTGTGTAGTCAGTTATCTTTTGTTAAGAAATCAGCGCCTCCAGCAAGCATTCGTGCTCTTTGTATGAAATCGGAGGCAAAGAATTGGAAGGACTCTTTGACAATCTTTTAGAAAGCAAACCTGTTTTCAAAGACAAAGAAGTACTAAGACCATCCTATACGCCTAGTTATCTGCCGCATAGGCGCGACCAACTCAATGCAATTGCTGTCATTCTTGTTGTCGCACTTAGAGGCGAGACCCCCTCTAATATCCTTATATATGGTAAAACCGGCACGGGGAAAACTGCTTGTGCGAAATATGTGGGAAGAGAACTCACCGAAGTTGGTGCATCGAGAGGGGCTCCCTGCAACGTGGCTTACATAAATTGCGAAGTAGTTGATACTCAATACCGCGTTCTTGCATATTTAGCACGTCAATTTGATAAGGATGTGCCGATGACGGGTTGGCCTACTGACCAGGTCTATTCACAATTTATTGAAGCACTCGACGCTCAAAGTGGAAGCGTAATAATTATACTTGACGAGCTTGACAAGCTGGTCCGAAAAAGTGGCGACGATGTGCTTTACAATTTATCTCGAATAAACTCGGAGCTTACTAACACGCGGGTAAGTCTAATTGGTATCTCCAACGACCTGAAGTTTACCGAGTTTCTTGACCCGAGAGTGAGGAGCTCACTTGCTGAAGAAGAGCTCATATTTCCACCATACGATGCGAATCAACTCCGGGACATCCTCGAAGAACGAGCGCGTTTGGCATTTAAAGACCACGCGATAAATCCAGAAGTTATTCCTTTATGCGCTGCATTGGCCGCTCAGGAGCACGGAGACGCCCGGCGTGCACTTGATTTGTTACGGGTGTCAGGAGAATTCGCTGAGCGTGTAAACGCTGACAGCGTTAAGGAGGAGCACGTTCGAACTGCTCAGATGAGAATAGAAATCAATCGGGTTGCAGAAGTTATACGAACACTTCCCACGCAAGCAAAGTTAGTGCTTTACAGCATAATTACGCTTCAGCAAAACGGAGCGCGGAGTGCCACGACCGGTGAAGTAAATAGAGTTTACGAGACACTTTGCAGACAAATAGAGCTTGATGTGTTAACAAAAAGGAGAATTACTGACCTCATAATGGAGCTGGATTTGCTGGGCATAATCAACTCCAAAGTTGTTAGCAAAGGCCGATATGGCAGGACCAAAGAGATATCACTATCTGTTCCTTTAGATGAGACGTTCAGGGTTTTACTTGAGGACTACCGTCTAGAAGCTTTAGACGGGACGCGATTTGCGCGGCGATCGGTCAAAGAAAGCTTGTTTTAGAGTTATCGGACGATCGGCGCTAGGACTATTGATACATACGGTGCCACTTTGGCTGACACCAACAAATAGAACGCGACGTTGTCTACATTTCTACGAGCACACCCAATTAACCACAACGCTTTAAAAGCTGAACTTGGTATGACAATACTAGCGCCGACTCACTAGTGGTTCAAAGATTGCCTTTCTTTGCTGCTTCACGATATGATTTACATGAGCGATTTTAACAGTGAAAATCAACTTTTTCAAAAGATTTACGACAATGATTCGATGGTCTGGATGGGTCAAAATACCACCCATTTTCCTACGCCAGAAGCGATCAAGCAGGCCATGGTGACTGCGATAAATAAAGAGGAGTACCATAAATACGCTCCACCGTGTGGGTTTGAAGAGTTGCGGACGTTAATTCGCCAAGATTTGAGTTTAAGCGCGGATCACAACGTGCACGTGACCGAGGGCGGTACTGAATCCTTATATCAAGTAACACGTAGCCTGTTGCATCCTGGTGACGTTATGATCTCGACCGATCCAGGTTATTACGTTATTCATCGGTTTGCTGAGCTGTGCGGAGCTCAAGTTCTTGACTTACCAATTTACTCGGCAGACAATGCGTATAAACTAACACCGAATATGGTCAATGAGGCGATAAACGAGCGAACGAAAATGCTGGCACTTGTTGATCCGCTGAACCCACTAGGAATCACATATTCTGCCGAAGAGGTCAAAGCTTTTTGTGAAATCGCACAAGACGCTGGCATTTACTTGTTGAATGATATTACCTATCACGACTTGACACCACACCACACACTCGCCGCCAATTTTTATCCTGAAGGTACCGTCACCATCTACAGTTTCTCTAAGAACTGTGGTTTGGCTGGGCTGCGGTTAGGCGCACACATTGCCACTAGCGAGCTCATACAGGAAATAGCCCGTTATAAGATAAACGATCTCGGATCATCTGTTGTCAGTCAAGTCGCAGGCATTGCAGCACTTAAGACAAAACACGAGTGGCTTCCGGAAGTTATCCAAGCTATCAAAGCAAATCAGATCATCATAAAAGACGCTGTAGCTAAAATTAACGGCGTGTTTCTCCCAGTGTACCCCTCTAACGCAAATATGTTCGTTATCGACATATCGGGGTCCGGAAAGACGTCTGAGGGTGTCGTGGGTGAAATGCTGAAACGAGGATTTTTCATTAGGGCAGCTTCGTATACGACTAGAAGGTACGTCGATAGGTACGTCCGCACAAGTTTCGCTGTACCCAAGCCACAAGTCGAGCAATTTGCTATTGAGTTTCCGAAAGTTTTTGAGTCATGAAGCATCGTCTACAGCGCGGGATTCTCATCGCTATAGAGGGAATTGATGGGGTCGGCAAGACGACACAATCAGTGCGATTAGTTGACAGACTTAAAGCCCTAGGATTCGATGCTATCCGCTTTTTCGAGCCAACTAATGAATCCCCGGAGGCAAAACTGATACATCAAAAGCTTCAGCAGAGCATCTCGAGAACTAGCGGTGAACTTACTGACATGTTCTTAGCTGATAGACGATACGACGTTGAGAAGTACATAGCTCCTGCGCTATCAGAAAAGAAGATCGTTATAATGGACAGATATTTCTTGTCAACCGCTGCATATCAGGCAGATAGCAGGCCGTGGCAGGATATATTAGAGGCAAATCGAGAGTTCGCGCCGGAGCCCGACGTGAGTTTCATTATCAACTGGCCTGCGGAATTAGCGCTTGAGCTTGTCAAAAAGCGGGACAACGGGCTAAGCGCTTTCGAGAACGAGGCGGCCCTCATCACAATAAGGGGTCGGTATCTGGAGATCGCACGACAGGATTCTGGAAACTACGTCGTTATCGAAAAGATAGCTGATGAGGAAGATGTTTGCGACGAGATACTAGACGCATTTCTAAAGTATCTCCACGAGCACGAGCTAGTGGCGTACGATGTTTGAATCCCTTTTTTGCGCGTCGCGCGAAAACCCTCCCATTTGTCTCACCAGCAACCGCGATTAATGTCGCTTATTCTTCTACTGCTTATTAATCAACAATAGCGCTAAGCAGATCCCTTTCAGTTATTATACCAGTAAGGGCCCCATCGACTATGACCGGGAGCACGTTAACTTCGCGCGCGATCATTAACTCAGCAGCTTCGCCTAGATCCAAATCTGGTTCGACATTGATTGGCACCTCTCGTGCTATGGCCTTAATCGGTACGCCGAGCGCCTCGTGCATGTCACCTGTAACGAGCTTCTCAAAGACCTCGCCGCTTCCAAGATAATTCACTATGTCTGATGTAGTCACGACTCCTATCATTACTCCTTCATGAACGATAGGGAGCCGACGAAAATCGTTTAAAATCATCACTCGTGCGGCATCTTCGACCCTTGTGTCTGGTCGTACACTGACAACGTCGTGACTCATAAAATCGGCAACTTTCTTTCCCGTTATAATATTGGCGACAAGGCTAATGAAATCACGTTCGGACACGATCCCTATTACCCTGTTCTCGTCATTGACGATGGGGAAACCGCTCACGTTTCCCTTTAACATCATTTGGATGACTTCGTTGATAGAATCTCCTTCGTGGAGGGTGATAACGTCCTCCTCCATTATTGAGCTAATCTCTTCGTTTATCGCCGATAACAAGTTCCCTCTGTGCTTATTTTCGATTATCTGGGCCTTTTCGCCACCGCCGAGAAAATTTACCACATCCATAACGGTGACTACCCCCATAAGCCTGTTTGTTCCCGGATCACTCACAGGCAATCGCCGAAATCTGTACTTGACCATCGTTTTTACTGCGCCCATGATGGTCATCGTGGGGGGTATTTGGACGACATCTCGCTTTGCTACCATCATAATGTCGCCGTCGTGCTGGGACAACTTGCTTTTGAAGTTGAGACTTCCACGGTCCGATTTGCCGCTAAAGTCACTTTGTGCTCTCTTCTGCCGTTTGTTTCCTCGTAGCATCGTAACGCCTACTGCTATTAAATTATGGCTCGCACCAGATCTTGTCGATCCACGATACCAATCAGCTTCGTATCTTCGACCACCGGCAGTCGTCCAATCGCGTACTGCTTCATAAGATTCGCAGCTTCCCAAATGGACGAGTCCGACTCGACGGTAATAACGGGAGTTCTCATGACCTTTTCTACGGTTGTCGAATGAATTGTACGACCGCCTCTCTCAGCCTCACGCTCAAGCCTGATATGGCCTGCTTTAAGAATATCTTGCAGTGTAATAATCCCGATGAGGCGTCTCTTCTTCATCACCGGGTATCCTGAAAACCCGTACTGTGCCATATTAAGCCACACCTTCGATACGAGGTCTGTTGCATCACAGGCCTGAACGGTCCTTGTCATCACTGTATCGATTGTGATTTTCTTGTCGAAACTCAAAGCGTTCAATAAACGTGCTGAGTCAATCACCCCTATAATTGTGGTGTCCTCTTGTGATTTTACGACAGGAACGTCGAACCCCGTCGTCGCAAATATTTTAGCAGCGTCAAGCGGAGTAAAGTCAGACCTGGCGAGACCCGTTTCCCGAACGAAACCAATGACTGTGACGTCAGATTTCGTTGACGTCACTTTGATGACGTCGGGCAGTGTCACCATCCCCTTCACTCTATTTTGACTGTCAACAACAGGCAGGCTTCGATGACCGTCTCGCATGAGTTGGCGGACGTGAGTGATGTAAGCGTCTTCTCGAACGGTAACGGGCGGCGTTATTAGCTGAAACATTATCGAACTACCTCCCAACAAGATTCACACACAACGCTGCCATCATTATATTCGAGCACGTCAGAAAATTCCCCGCAGATCTCGCAAACGCCAGATGATGTAGATCCACGACATCTCGGACACTTTAGGCGTCCATCATCTTGCCGCAAATCCTCCGAGAACTCTTCACACTGCTCGCACTCTCCCTGTGTTACGATGGCGTCTCGACGGTCGAGGACGCTCTCCCTATTCATTTGTATCAAATTGTCTAGAATCTGGTTTACCTCAGAAGAGACCTGTATTACATCCGAATCGGTTATGATACCTACAAGCTCCCCGTCGTCGATCACAGGGAGCCGGCGTATCTTTTTCTGAGCCATCATAAGTACCGCGTCGTGGACGTCATCGCTACTTTTCGTCGTGATGAGTGGTTTTGACAGAAGCTGCTCAAGCTTTATGGAACCTGGCTTTACGTTCTTGGATATTACTTTCGCGACCATATCACTTTCAGTGACGATGCCGATTGATTTCCCATCCTTAACGATTATGATGTTGCCAACTCTGTTTGCCACCATCTTCTTGCCAGCTTCTGCTGCGCTCATATCTGGAGTTGCTGTTACAACTGTTCTTGTCATAACGTCTCTGACCGCTAACTTCGTCTCCATCTGTCCTTCCTCTTTAGCTCTACCCTCTGCTTACACAGTTGGGCACTTCGTCGTTTGTTTTTAGCAATCACGCGCAAGCAAGCCTACGAAGTATGCAACACAATATTTAACATGGCGTTATTCTCGCGTCCCCATACTTCAAAGCTTAGGTTACTGCTAAAGTGATATATCTTCTGGTACGCAACCGCTTGAGTCTCGTAATTTAGACAGGAGGCCAGAGTAACTTTATATGACTAAAAAAAGAGACTAAAAGTCTAACTCTTATAGAATTCCCTGCCGCTAATGGCAATAAGTTTGGAGATGAGGGAGGCAAATATGAACAAAGGGACAACTAATGAGGATAAGGAAATAGAATTGCTGCTAGAAGACTTACACCATCTGGATTCCGATAAGCGGAAAATGGCATGCTTAGCTCTCGGGAAAGCGAAGGCCGCCAGTGCTGTAGATCATCTAATAGAAGCTCTCAGCGATCAGGAGATGCTCGTTCGACAGTGTGCGGCAGAAGCGCTCGGGGAGATTGGTGACCCGAAGGCGGTAGATCCGCTTATCAACGCCCTACAGGATAAAGAGCACAACGTGCGACTTGAAGCTGCAGCTGCGCTGGGTCAGATAGGGGATGCCAAAGCGTTAGAACCCCTCATAGGGGATATGAACGACGAAAATCAAATCGTCCGTCAAAAAGCCGCTCAGGCAATAGGTGAGATTTGCGGGCTCGGCGACTCTTGCGGGATAAGCGAGGTGGAGCTCCTCCTTGAGGATCTCAAAGACGAGAGCAAAGGAGTTCGATGGAGAGCCTCTGATGCTTTAGTGAAAATTGGCCCCGCTTCTGTAAATCCTCTCATTTCGATGTTAAGCGATACCGACCCAGACATTCGAATTAGGGCAGCAAAGAGCCTTGGAGAAATTGGCCACGAAAGCGCAATCGAACCTCTTGAACGCCTTCTTAAAGATAAAGATCCTGAGGTCCGTTACGCTGCGTATAATGCAGCAGAGAAAATAAAAAGACGAAAATAGTAACGCTTTACGTCCCACAATAAGCCAGCAAGCGCAAGCAGTATTGAGAATTAAGGTTGAGGCGCTGATATTACGAGAAAAAGTCCAGCAAAGGCAGAATGAAGGACAAACAAGTTGTTCAAAGCCCGGATACAGGCAGAAGCGACAGAATCCCACCCGGGCAACAGGAAACTGACAATTGGCCAGTGTTGCATTACGGTGCAATCCCCCAAGTGGATATAGCCAAATGGTCGTTTACAATCTCCGGACTTGTGGAATCCGAGCAGAAGCTGACCTTCGAACAATTCACTTCGCTTCCCCAAGAGAATGTGTTTTCAGACATTCATTGCGTCACAGGGTGGTCAAAACTAAACAACTACTGGGAGGGTGTCAGCGCCCAAGTAATTAAAGATCTTTCAACGGCGCTACCTGAAGCCAAGTTTGTATTGATTCACGCTGAAAAAGGCTTTACAACAAACCTATCGATGAATAATTTTCTCCAACCTGACGTGCTTTTTACTTTGAAGCATAATGGGGAGATCATTACCGCTGGACACGGTTATCCCGTCCGACTTGTCGTTCCACGCCTCTACTTCTGGAAGAGCGCTAAGTGGGTGACCGGTGTCGAATTTATGGCTAAAGACAGACGTGGATTCTGGGAATCACACGGCTATCACAACCGGGGGGATCCGTGGTTGGAAGAGCGTTACAGCTACTAGTAGAACCGTGGGCTCAACTCCGGAGATAAACAAAATAGCAGGGATCTTTTGCCGGGCTACCATTTCACAGGACCCCTAAGGTAACCGTTGTTCGATGTCATCATCGAACGCTAATCTAGTCCTGAGTAGGGGTCGTAATCGCAGTTCTGTGGTGGACAATGCTGCCGCAACTGCAACTCATCGTGCACCGTGCGTGAGAGATCGGGTTGTTGCACACTCTAATCTCAAATTTGAAAGAGACTTGGGCCTCCTGCTAAGGGAATAAACTTATAATCTTTTTTTAGTATTGATAAGCTGATGAAAGTAGTAATTTCCGTCGGCGGGTCAGTTATAGCTCCAACGCTCTCGCAGGAGAAATTTGTAGAGTATGCTAACGTGATAAAGGAGCTGACTAAAGAAAACACCGTACTTGTTGTGACCGGAGGCGGAAAGGCCGCGCGGGATTACATTCAAGCTGCCCGCTCTTTGGGGGCGAGCGAAGCGGTATGCGATCTTATTGGCATTGCTCTTTCGCGCGTCAATGCCCAGCTGCTTGTATCGGCGTTGTCAAATGCGGCATTTCAGGATATCCCGCACGATTACCGGGAAGCTGAAACGGCGATGACCTCACACAAAGTAGTCGTGATGGGGGGTGTAGCTCCTGGACAGACAACAGACGCTGTATCAGCGATACTCTCTGAATATGTCCAGACTGATCTTCTTGTAATAGCTACATCAGTTGATGGCGTCTATACCGCTGATCCCTATGTTAACAAGGATGCAAAGAAACTGGATGAAGTCACAACTGGCGAGCTCGTCAAAATAGTCATGTCTGACGAGATGAAGGCCGGGGTAAAGACCGTAATCGACCCGCTTGCCGCAAAGATTATCGAACGCTCTAAGATATCAGCGGTCGTCGTCGACGGACGTGAACCTCAAATTTTGCTTGATGTTGTCGCGGGCAAAAGAGTAGGCACTAGGATAATCCATTAGCTTGTTATAATCCATAGAGCTCGCTATTCATTCTTGGGATGAGCGCCATAATAACGCAGAGCTATGTGAAGTACGTCCTATCGATCAGTCCCTTTGATAAATAGCCGACTGCACCACTCTTTTGTCCTATGCGCTTTATTCCGGAAAGCTGCCCCATAATGTGGCCGACTTCTCGTCCTGCTGTAATTTGATTGAGCACGCTGATCGGGTAGGTGAATCCGGGAGAGGTACCGATCGTGTGCCGCGCCCCATCAAAGACTGAACACACCTGAATGTCAAGTTCTACGCCAAAAACGTCAAAGAGACCAGATTCAATGCCGACGCCAAAGTCCACGTTTGAAACACACGCTCGAACTCGCTCTGCGCGTTGGCGGGCGCCAGCTACAACTGCATCACCTCTCGGCTGTGATGGTACGCCTGAATCAACGCGTCGCATAATAACCTCAACCTCCCCAAAAACCTTCGAGAACGTGTTATGGACCGCCTGTTTCTTGACCGGGTTGTTAGACCCGACAGCAACTTTCATAAAAGCACCCCGTGCTCGTCGATTTCACCATTGTGAATTCGGGTTGAGGATATCGGTTTTCCATCTTGCGCCAGCACGAAATCGACACATACAATCGTTATCGGGGGGAGCCCGCGCTGTGATCTCAGCACGTTAATCTTCTTTGCTGTAGGCCGGGTATCAGGCGAGACGACGATATAATCGAACTTCTGTGCAAGCGTTGGCCCATAAGGATCGCTCAGCGCGACAATTAGTGGGGCGGCTCCAGTTAACGTCTCCAAGTACGCGATTAACGATTTTTTGCGGTTATTGTACGTGTTAACTACGTGATATTTTTTCTGAGCCATCTCATCGGAAACAAGCCCGATAATCACGTCTCCTAGCGTGTCAGCCTTTTTCAAGAGCGCTTTATGGCCGTCGTGAAGCACGTCAAATGTCCCACCGATCGCAACGCAAACCATTACTCTCGGTCATTGTGTTAACAGGTATTTAATATAGGGTCCTAATGCATTCGTCGCCTTTTTGAACGTTAAGAAGCACCATGACCGGTACCGAAGAACAGAGAGGGAACTGATGAAAACCAACTTTGAAGGGGTGTTCATTGCACCGACTGCGACTGTGATCGGAAATGTACAGATTGCCCCAGGGTCAAGCGTCTGGTTCGGGGCGGTTTTAAGAAGTGATATGGCCTTAATCCAAATCGGTCGAAATACAAGCGTACAGGACAACGCGATTATTCACGTGAGTGAAGGAGTTGAAACGATTATCGGAGATCAGGTTACGATCGGACATGGGGCGATCGTCCATGGGGCCCAGGTTGAAGATACCGTTTTAATAGGGATCGGCGCAATCGTGCTAGATGGTGCAACGGTAGGGACAGGGTCCATCATTGGCGCGGGTGCTGTGGTGACAGAAGGAATCGAGATACCAGATCGGAGCCTTGTTTTAGGCGTTCCTGGAAAAGTTGTTAGGCAGGTGACAGCTGAGCAGCTGAGGTCAATAGAGGCAAATGCAAAAAGTTACGCAGCGCTCACGCAGCGCTATCTAAAAGGTGAAAAGCAGCAACGGGCGAAGTGAGGGCCCACTATCATTATCTTCGATCGTCTCTGTTACATGCGGACTTGAATTCCGCGCTCCTGTAAGTACCGTTTCAAAGAAGCTATGGGTATCTCCCTAAAATGAAAAATGCTTGCTGCAAGACATGCATCTGCTTTGCCGTCGACGAAACCTTCATAGATATGCGCTGCAGTCCCGGCGCCGCCAGATGCAATTATCGGCAAGTCGATAGCCTCTGATATCGCCTTAGTGATAGGGATGTCGTAGCCATCTTTTGTGCCGTCTCTGTTCATGCTCGTTAGCATGATCTCACCTGCGCCGAGCTGCTCACCTTTTATCGCCCACTCAATCGCATCGATACCAGTCGGGGTTCTCCCACCGTATGTTACAACCTCATACCACGCGGGCGTACCATCTTCGAGGTGCACTATGTGCTCTCCTTTTTCGACATCTGCGTTGCGTTTACAATCTATGGCTAAAACAATGCACTGCGAACCAACCGCTTCAGCTGTACTCTTTATGAACTGTGGGTTCTCGACAGCGGCAGTGTTTACCGCTATCTTATCCGCGCCAAACCGCAACGTCTGGATGACATCGTTTAGGGTCCGCACGCCGCCACCGACACAAAATGGGATGAATACTTGATCCGCCGTATCCTTGACTATGTCGAGCATCGTCTTCCGCTTCTCATGTGAAGCGGTGATGTCGAGGAAGATCAACTCGTCGGCTCCTTCTTGATCATACCGTTTAGCGAGCTCTACCGGATCTCCAGCATCTCTAAGCGAAACGAATTCAACTCCTTTGACAACTAGCGCTCTGTTACCATCGCCGTATTTCACGTCAAGACATGGGATAATGCGCTTCGTGAGCATCGGGTATAGATTGTGTTACACCCTCTTAAAACTCGTCGATGCATGGACGTTCAAAGACACGCCTTTTCGTAAAGCTTCTATGCCATCTTTGCTGTGGTGTATTGTAAGACTGCAAATAGCGAAAGCTATGTATAAAGACACACTCGTTATGCGGAGTACTAGCACGACGTCCATAACGTCATTTATAGAAGCAAATTATGCGTAACAAGCAAACCAAGGCGTTTGGGGAAAACGGGTGGAGACTGCAAGACGATCAACACCTGAAACTTGCTGAGGCATTCGAAAAGAAGGTAGACCTTGATAAAAAGGAGCTCACCATCTTGCTCTCACTTCTTAAGAACGGCAAGACGTCGAACGTGGAACTTGCCGAACGTCTCGGCCTCAATGACGGCAACGCGGCTGCCTATCACGTAAAACTTCTTGCGAAGAAAGGGATCCTCACGAGATACACCGTGCAAATCGATTGGAAGAAGATCGGTTTTTCAGCAGATTTTGTAATTATTGCAGAATCGGACGAAAAAGCGGAGTTACTTGCGCTAGAAAGACACCTCATACAACTCCAGGAGTACTATCTAAAGCGTTTAGGCGACGTGTTGTTACTGCCAACCCCTTCTGGATGCGTCCTTCTGCGTGAAATAAGTCATTGTTATGGTGATAAAACAACGGTGATCATAGCTGGAAGTGGGACAAGTGATCTTGACATCGCATTCTTTCGAGAGAACTACTTAGCCCGCGCATTTAAGGGGGTCCGGACGACGTTGATGACGACACGCTACAGAACGATAGATAATTGGGTGGTTCAAAGAGACGCGCTCGATACATTAAGTGCCATCTTCGAGGCTAAAAACGCGTCCGAAGAAGAGATCAGCAAAATTAGAGAACATCTAATACCCTTTATTGAGGAGTAAGACCCCTAGAACCATTAATTACTGCACAACCACAGCTACGTTATTTTTGACGAATCCGTCTCAGCCGTAGCAGAAGCGCAACGACGAGTATCGCAGCCAATATGACTAGCAAGCCCTCCGTCACTTCCGCGTATGTATAGTCAAACAGTCCGAAGAAGCTCGCCGGGACGGGCTTGGCTCCGACGGTCGTATACAGTGGCTGGGCAAAAAGCCATCCGTGAGAGGAATTGTTATAATATACGTACGCATTATAGCTTGCCGCTTCAGTGTCGGATGGAACCGTCGGTGGAGATAAGATGCTTGCCCATTCGCCCGTTCTAAGGAGAATCCAGCCAGTGCCGTTTTCGTCCAGCAAAATATCATTCGAAGAATTGTTCTTCGTCGCTTGATTGAGAATGCTTACTCCAGTGAGGTTGCCAGGCAGCACGGCAGTTCTGTTATGCAGCACCGCATAAGGCGCTACCCACACGTCGTCGTTTCCAAGGTTGGCAACATCCCACACGATAGTGTTTTGAGGGGTCGGTACCTGACGAACGGACCGCACAGTAATAGGCCAAGTTCCCATCGGTTTCGGCGGATAATCCTGTTGCAGTTTTGAAATGATGGTCTCAAACCCAAGTCGCTGGTAGTCGGCAAGCGTTGCCCCCAATCCGAAGAATACGTTGAAGTGAGTAAAGCCCACACTATTAGCGTAACTCCAGTCGAGAAGCTCTTTGTATGTGCTATAATTGAGGTTTTCGTTGTTTGATTGCCATACACCGGCCGTCATTCCCTGAGGCTTTCCGAGGTTGTACGATATCAAAGCTCCGCGCTGTATGCTAGCTATTTCAGAGGGATAGTACGTTTCCCACGACATTTCCGTCACGTACGGATTTCTGTAGCCATCTTTCCAGAGGCCACATTTATCGCAGTTAAAAAAGGTAATCTGAGGGAAATAATCCTTAAGTTTTTCAAAGTCGCCACTTCGCCCCCCCTCTGTTGCAACGTTCCACCAACCAGCATCTCTCCAAGTGGCAAAGGCTTTGTCGAACTCTGTTATAGGTGTTGACTTATTATTCCCGCCATTCCAAATAACGACCTCGATATCCAAAATGGGGTACATCCCCAATTGTTTTATTTTCTGCAGCTCTTTATCGTATGGGATCGCTTCAGCGGCCACAAGCACGACCGTGGTAAAGCCATGGGCCTTAAAATATCCTAACGTATCATTTGAGATTTGATCAGGCGCAAGCGAAACGCGGTAGTCAAGGTATCGAGTTGATGTCACGTTGGAAGCCGCCGGAGCGGTTGTTGTGATCGTCGGAGTAGTCGCTGATGCTGTGGGAAGGCAAACGGCAGAGGATCCAATGAAAAGCACCAGAAGAAGAACGGCGAGCTTCTTGACCATTGTTTTTTCCTCGGCCTTATTTTTGTCTCAGTGGCAGGCGAACACAATACGTTTGCGTACGAACGTGATTATTTGAAACGTTGACGACTCTTCGGGAGCTTACGCGCTCTGTTCTGTTATTATAAACGTCGTCCCTCCAGCTTGAGACAAGTTTAGGGGGCCAATTTGCGCGCGGATCGTGGCAATAGCAATGTGCACTGTGCTTGTTCCTTTTACAAAACTGAGCACGACGTCAGATCCTTCGCTGTTGATGCGTGGCTGGTAGGAGGTCGAGGCTTGATACCCTCGGTTTGCCATCTCTGAACTGTAAAAATTAGCTACCTGTGTTGAAGAGCTTGTTGTTTGGTACGTCGTCACTCTACCGTGACTTGTGTTGACCGTTGCCGTTTTCACCGAGGGTTCATATACGGGCACACCACTCGAATTGTTACCTCCGCCACTTAAGGGGTTAATAGATGAGCAGCCCGATACACAGGTGGCTAGGAAAATCACTGCAACAATTGGCAGAATTGCGTATTTAGTTTTCATTGTTTTTTTAAAAGCTTCGCGCTTATCAGTTTTACCAGTATCGGCAGCGTAATCTGCAGTGAGCAGGTTTTTTCGTTGGTAGGGGGAAGCATTGTTGCGTGTTTGCTATAATCGTATTGTTGCGCCCTGGTCAGTTTTATTATTTCTTTGCTAGTGCTTTTCCAACGCTCCACGCTTGTGCAAATCGCTCGCCTAGTCTCCAGTAACCGTTGTCGGTCATGGTGAAAAAAAACGGCTGCACTTTGCTGTAGTCGACTACGCCATCGGTAAGCACCGAGTCTTCAGCATAGGTTGACACAATTTCACCTATAAAGACATCATGCTTTGGGAAATCAACCACGTTCGTAAGCTTACACTCCATACTTATTGGACACTCAGCAATCATCGGAGCCGTCTTCAGTTTTCCGTAGAACACGTTAAAAAGTTTTGTCTTGTCGACTCGTCTGCCCGACGCGAGTCCACAATAATCGGTTTCCTCAACCATCTCTGCAGAGGGTAGGTTTACGCTGAACGTGCCACATTGTTTAATTCCGGCGTTGGTATAATGGGCCTTCGACATACCTAAAGAGAGGCTCCCAGGGTCCATGATGCCGACGTGCGCGATCGTGATAAAGTTAGGTCTATCTTCTACCATGGCCCCGACGAGTGTCGTTGGCATAGGATAAAGACAATTTAACGCTCCTAGCTCGATTTTCATTTTTTTTAACACTCCTTAGACAATCAGTATCTTGCGTTAAAAGATGAAACTCGTACTTAATTCAACTCTTCTACTGAAACTTAACTAAATTACGCTCCGATCGTTTCAGGCGCTTAATCAACCATCGGTCGCAGCGATGGATTAGATCCTTAGACGAGATGAAGCCCAGTTAAGATAACGTCAATAGCTTTAATCCCGATGAATGGGACTATTAAGCCTCCGACACCGTAAATCGCGATGTTCCTCAAGAGGATTGCTGACGCGTCTCTCGGCTTGTATGTGACGCCTCTCATGGCGAGGGGAATAAGCGCTGGAATGATAATTGCGTTGAATATCACTGCAGAAAGTATCGCGCTGCTCGGCGATGAAAGTGCCATGATGTTAAGCTTATTTATTTGAGGAATGGCAGACGCGAAGACGGCGGGAATAATAGCGAAGTACTTCGCGACGTCGTTAACGATGCTAAAGGTTGTGATAGCGCCACGCGTCATAAGGAGCTGTTTTCCGATCGAGACGACGGCGATCAATTTTGCAGGATCGCTGTCAAGGTCGACCATATTTGCGGCTTCTTTTGCAGCCTGTGTACCGCTGTTCATGGCAAGTCCTACGTCGGCTTGCGCTAAAGCGGGGGCGTCGTTGGTGCCGTCGCCGGTCATAGCGACAAGCTTACCATCTGCCTGCTCTGCGCTGACGATGCCAATCTTGTCTTCAGGCTTACTCTCAGGAACGTAGTCGTCGACACCCGCCTCTGCGGCTATCGTGGCCGCGGTGAGCCTGTTATCCCCGGTGACCATCATGGTCTTTATTCCCATGCTTTTTAACTCGTGTAGCCTATCGCGCATTCCCGGTTTGACGACGTCTTTCAGGTGTATCACACCTATGGGCTCGCGACTCATAGAAACGACGAGAGGCGTTGCTCCCTTGCGCGAAATGCCGTCTACGATCTCTTTGAATCCTTTGGGAATGTAATTGACGTATGCTGCCATGGCGTCAATAGCTCCTTTGCGAATCTCTGAGCCGTCAGCCAAATCGACGCCACTCATCTTCGTATCTGCGGAGAAGTCGATCACGTCTTTCACCGGCGGCTCTGCGAGATCAGGTATCAGCTTCTTCGCAAGCCGTACGATTGACCGACCTTCGGGCGTCTCGTCGCGCATAGAGGAGAGAAAAGCGGCCGTCGTGACGTCGGTGCTGGTCTTATCGCCCAGCGGAATGAACTCTTCCGCGAGTCTGTTTCCAATCGTAATCGTGCCCGTCTTGTCGAGGATGAGGGTGTTGATATCGCCTGAAGCCTCAACGGCCTTTCCCGATTTGGCGATGACATTGAACTGCGTCACTCGATCCATACCTGCGATCCCGATTGCCGACAACAATCCGCCGATAGTCGTGGGGATAAGGCACACGAGAAGAGCGATCAACGTGGTCACATCGACAAATACGCCTGAGTAGCTTGCGAGCGCGTTAAGCGTCACGATGACGAGGAGGAATATCCACGTGAGGCCGGCGAGCACCATCGTGAGCGCTATTTCGTTCGGCGTTTTTTGTCGCGAAGCGCCCTCGACCAAGGCGATCATTTTATCGAGAAACGATTCTCCCGGATTTGCGGTGATGCGAATAATAAGTTCGTCGCTCAAAAGTGTGGTACCTCCGGTGACTGAGCTGAAATCGCCTCCGCTCTCTCGTATGACCGGTGCCGACTCGCCGGTTATCGCTGATTCGTCGACCGCACCCCTACCTTTTATGACTTCGCCGTCATTGGGGATCATATCGCCAGCCGTGACCTTGACGACGTCGCCTTTCACGAGCGAGTGTCCATCCACCTCGATGATCTCGTTGCCAACGACTTTCTTTGCGGTGATTTCCTTTTTTGTCTTCTTCAGGCTCTCTGCCTGAGCTTTGCCACGCCCTTCAGCGATTGCTTCAGAGAAGGTTGCGAAGAGCACTGTTATCAGCAGAATTGCCGAAATCTCGCCGATGAACGTGGCATTTCCGTTTCCTGATATCGCAGCAGAGACCGCCAGTATAAACGTATAGACGAAGCCGATTTCGACGACGAACATCACTGGGTTCGCGATGAGCAGGCGCGGGTCAAGCTTCAGTGTCGATGCACGCAGCGCCTCAGTGAGCAACGTCCTGCTGTACCACTTCTGGTCAACCACGATATTCCCCCCTCATAGTAGTGCCTCTCCTAATGGTCCGAGCACGAGCACCGGGAAAAACGTAAGCGCGCCGAGGATTACTATGACGCCGATCAAGATGAGACCAAAAATCCACTTGTCGGTGCGGAACGTTCCAACGTCGTACGGCGTGATCTTCTTTTGCATGAAAGAGTTTGAAACGAGGAGCATAAGCGGGAAGATGATGTACCGGCCGAGCAGCATCGTGAGCCCTAGAGTGTAGTTTAAAAAAGGCGTATTTGCTTGCAAACCGGCAAACGCGGATCCGTTGTTTGCCGCGGCCGAAGCATATGCGTAGAGTATCTCGGTGAAGCCGTGAAACCCGGGGTTGCCCATGGAACCTGCCGCGAAGATGACTCCTGCCGCGGTAAAGCCGAGTATCAAGATCGGATGTACGAGAAATGCGAGCAGGGTGAGCTTAACCTCTTTAGACTCGATCTTTCGGCCGAGGTACTGCGGGGAACGACCGACCATGAGGCCTGCGATGAACACGGCGAGTATCACGTAGATTAGAATGCTCAGCAGCCCAGACCCTTCGCCAGCAAACGGGGAATTAAGCATGAGCAGACTCAGCGGGACTAACCCGCCGAGTGCCGTATAACTATCTAACATGCTGTTTACTGATCCCGTTCCCGTAGAGGTCGTCGTCACGGTGAACATCATCGATCCGCCGACACCGAAGCGAATCTCCTTCCCCTCGAGGTTCCCGCTCGATTGATTTATAGCAAAATTCGAAAGCGCTTGGTTTGAGGACTCTGCAGCGAGGCCAATGCTGAGCATCACGACGAATATGACTATGAGCGCTCCGATGAGTACCCACGCCTCTCGAGTATTCCCAACAAGGACGCCAAACGCGTAAATTAATGAAATCGGCAGCAGCAGCATAGAAATTATTTCCACTACGTTCGTCACGGCGGTCGGATTCTCATATGGGAAGGCGGAGTTCTGTGTGTAAAACCCCCCTCCGTTCGTCCCGAGATGCTTGATTGATTCAAGCGATGCAACGGGCCCTCGATAGAGGGTTTCGTTGACCCCCTCCACCGTTTTGTGCGTTAGGGGCCCACTAAGCGTTTGTGGAACGCCCTGCGCCACTAAAATAAGCGAAACAATCAAAGCAAGCGGTATCAGCACGCGCGTTGTTGAGCGCACAAAATCAAAGTAGAAGTTGCCCATTCCCGATATTGGCCGAAATCCCGGTCGCTTGTCCCTGCTCGCAAATCCCCTGATGAATGCTGCACCGGCAGCCAGTCCTGTGGCCGCTGAGGTAAACATGAGAAACGTGATGCAGGCCATTTGGCTGAGGTAGGACAATTGTGTCTCGCCGGCATAGCTCTGCCAATTCGTGTTGGTAATGAAGCTTACGGCAGTGTTAAACGCTTGATCGATCGCCATGTTTGGCGCGCCGTTCGGGTTAAGGGGAAGCGATGCCTGGTTTAGCAGAATGACGAGAACAACGACGGCCATCAGACCGTTGAGCAGCAAAAGGTTGAGGATATAGCGCTTCACGCTCATATTTTCAGTCGGATTAACGCCGAGTATCCTAAACAAAGCGCGCTCCAACGGCCCAAAGAGCGCGTCGAATCGACTGTGCTCTTTAAAGTAAACGGTGACGAGGTAGCGTCCGACAGGGCGAGTGAGAACTAGCACTACTACAATTATTATTATGGCTTGAACAATCCCCGCGAAGTCCACTTGAACCACTAAAACCTTTCTGGAGAGAGAATCACGTACGTGAGATAGAGGAGCAGTAATATGGCGATGGCCACAAACACGAGGTAAGAAGCATCCATCGAACCCTATGATAGGTATTGTTCTATAAAATACCCTCGGCTAGCTTTTGGCGCTCATCCCCTCATTCGGATTGACGCTGAGTGCTCGAAACAGCAGCGCTCGATAGGCCCAAAAAACGCATCGAACCTGCTCCGCTCTTTGAAATACGTAAGGAGCAAGTATCGGCCCATAGAGCGCATCAAGAGTATCCAGACGACGATGATGACTACGGCCGCGACGATTGACGACAGATCCACTTGAGACCCCCCATTCTTTGCACCTATCCTTTCGGATTTGACAGCTGCAGGTCAGGGATGTGCGTGATCTGACCCGTGGCGTGCGATGGCCGCAGTTGTAATGGCAGCGTGTACCACAGGACGTAAACGCTAACCCCCCTCGATACGCTCGTTCCAGATGAAAATCATTGCGAAAAAACAGGTTGATCTCCGGGTTTTTCCGGCACTCTTGCTGTTCTGGTCAGCACAAGCTATGCAACGGGCAAGGGTTGCAAGCGCCGTTTTACTGCGTGGGAAGTGTATATATAGATGCCTTGGAAAGTTAGGAGCAAAAACGAGGGGGCTGCTGAGAGATGTATAAACGTATATTGTTACCGGTATCAAACCCGCGAAATGCTGCATACACGCTGAAGGCAGCTTTACAGTTGCTCGACCCTGATGGCACAATCGTGTTATTAAGCGTGGTCGGAACGAGCGAGGATTATCCCGATCGTGCTGAGAGCTATCGGAAAAAGACTAATCTCGTGATAAAGCTGATGAAATCAGTAGCACCTGACAAAGCCGAGGTCGTGCCCGAAATTATACTCTCACCATCGATTCGCGATACAATCCTTGATCAGATAGCCACGCACAACATCGACCTCGCGATTCTCGGCTACAGTCTTCAATCAACCCTCTATAAGATTAGGTACGGGGACGTTATTTACCCACTCGTGAAAGATGCGCCGTGTGATGTAATCTTGTCTAACCTCAAATACGAGAGCACTTTTGAGCGAATACTCATCCCATCGGCAGGATACAAGCACTCTATACACGCAGTCAAGGTGGCACGGGCCCTTGCCGAAAAGACGCACGGCCACATCACTCTCCTTCACATCGCAGAGCCCAACGAGAGCGATGTACAGGCCGATTTGCAGCTTCTCGCTTCCACGTACGATAACGTAGACATCAGCGTCTTCTCGGGTCCGATTGCTGAACAGATCACTGTGTTCTCAAAAGATTACGATCTCATCATCATGGGGGCTTCAGAGCGGTCTTGGGGCGCAAGCGCGATTTTCGGGACGGTAGTGGACAAAGTAATCGAACAGACAGATAGAAACATCTTCGTCGTGCGTGCGTAGGCCGATCACGTGGCGGTCGAGTTTGTGGCGGTTGCATTCACGGCCACTGCGTTGAGCGCCGTCGCGTTCGCCTGTGCAGCGTTCAGCGCCGCAGGGCTTAGCAAACTATCTAGTGCTATATTGAGCAGTAACACGTTCACGCGCGGCTCGCCAAAGACCCCGGCAACGGGATTCTCGGTATACTGGTTTACGAGTCTCGTGAGCACATCCTGCGATATGCCGGTTAGGTTTGATATACGCGGAATTTGCAGGAGCGCACTTTCAGGTGTGATATTGGGATCAGCTCCGGATCCCGATTGTGTCACCAGGTCGATCGGTACGAGACTAATGGAGGGGTTGAGCGTCTTTTGATACGCGACCTGCTGACTCACGTTCGCGATGAGAGCAGGATTGTTTGGTCCCCAATTAGACACCCCGACCGGCCTCGATTGAAAGTGCATCGGATCGGTGAACGACTGCCCAACTAAGCTTGAACCCACAACGGTACCGTTTTGTGTCAGAACGCTTCCTTCGGCGGCCGGTTTATCGGCAATTTGCGCGATCCCCAAGAGAATGAGAGGGAAAACTAATCCGCATAATACTAAAAAGACAACGGTCGTTTTGAACGCCGTAAAAAGGTCATTTTTTAGCATTGGTGCCGCATTGAAACGTGTTCGTTTAAATATCTTGCGCGCCGCGCGCAGCATCGCAAGTGAGCACTCGACTGCGTATAATCCTCGTTCGCGAGCAGTTAGGGCGTCGGATGTAGCAAATCACGTGGCGGTTCCCATTTGCGAAAGCCATCCCGTGATCAACAATCCCGCGAGCGGATTAGTCTATAGAGACGTTGAAAGAGGCATACCCCATATAGTTTTAATAGTATGAGAGGACGATGAGGTTGCTGAACATTCTAGGAAGTCCATCGACCAAGCAAGCCTATATGTACAGTTGTTGTAGTGTCAGCACGAACCAGGAGGGGCGACATGGAAGATGACAATGCTTCTGCATCCACGATGTCAAATCGTCCGGACAACGTTGGAGCGTATCTTATCGAGCGACTCCAGTCATTAGGTGTGTCGCACGTCTTCGGAGTGCCAGGCGATTATGTGCTGGGCTTTTTCAAGCAGCTTAGCGACAGCCAACTCAACCTTGTCACGACGTGCGATGAACTGAACGCGGGCTATGCCGCCGACGCTTATGCACGCATCCGCGGAATAGGCGCCGTGTGCGTTACCTATTCCGTTGGCGGTCTAAAGGTTGTGAATGCCACAGCGCAGGCGTATGCGGAAAAATCCCCGCTAGTGGTCATCGCCGGAGCCCCCGGAATCAAAGAACGGATCGGAAACCCGCTCCTCCACCACAAGGTACGGACATTTGACACGCAGAGCAAGGTCTTTGCTGAAGTGACTGTTGCGTCTGCGGTCCTCGACGACCCAAGTACTGCGTGTGGAGAGATTGATCGCGTGTTGTCAGAAGCACTCCGCGTTAGTCGACCGGTATATATCGAACTTCCACGTGATATGACGTTCGCGCCCATTAAGCCGCCCCATCCATCTCATTTAACGCAAGCAGAAGCTGCGAGCGATCAAAACGCTCTGCAGGGCGCCGTCGACGAGGCAGTAAGGATGATCAATGCGGCGGAGCAGCCTGTGGTAATTGCGGGTATTGAGCTACACCGCTTTGGACTGCAGGATAAACTCGTTGCACTTATCGATAAAGCGCACATACCGGTCGCTGCGACAATTCTCGCGAAGTCAGTCGTCGGTGAGTACCACCCACTGTACATCGGCATCTATGAAGGGGCTATGGGCTTTGCATCGGTCCGCGATTACGTCGAATCGAGCGATTGTCTGATTCTACTTGGCACGTTTATGACGGACATCAACTTGGGGCAATACACGGCTCACATCGATCAGGAAAAGGCAATATACGTCACAAGCGAACAGTGTTTGATTAGGGGCCACAACTACGCGAACGTCCGCGTGCATGACTTCCTCGACGGGTTGATCGGTGCCTCCATTGCCCGACGAACCCTCCGCGATTTGCCTCGCCCACGGACAAGAAAGCCGTTCGTGACGCAACGGGGCCAACGGATTACCGTTAAAAGGTTGTTTGAACGGCTCAACTGGGTGCTCGAGGACAATACAGTCGTCATAGCAGACGTAGGCGACGCACTGTTTGGGGGGCTTGACCTCATTACGCACTGCAGAACCGAATTCCTCTCGCCTGCGTATTACCTCTCGCTCGGGTTTGCGGTGCCGGCGAGCATTGGAGCGCAACTTGCAGATCGTAATCTGCGTCCGTTAGTATTAGTCGGTGACGGGGCCTTCCAGATGACCGGAATCGAGACCTCAACTATGGCGCGACTCGGCTTGAATCCCGTTATTGTGGTGCTTAACAACTTTGGATATGCAACTGAACGGCCGCTGCAGGATGGGCCGTTTAATGATCTGCAACCATGGCAATATAGCCTCATTCCGGACCTCGTTGGCGGAGGGAGGGGCGTTGTGGTCACGACTGAGGATGAGCTGGAAAACGCTCTTAAGGCCGCCCAGACATATACGGAAGGGTTTACGATTATAGACGTTCAGCTCGATCCGAGCGACAGCTCACCAGCGTTGCAGCGACTCACCGAGGGTCTGGCTAAGCATATCCGGTGAGATTCTATCGGCGGGCGCTGACTGACAGAATTAAGGTCGTCGTCAAGCACTCTTATAGAGTACAAGTCACCTAGGAACTGGATATACAAGCACACAACGAGCAAGCGATAATTGCGGCGCTTAGCGCTTAGCGCTTAATCGGCCAACGAGCAAGACAAACCCGACGACAATCAACGCAACGAATGCAAAAACTAATAATGCGCTAAACCCGCTACTAGGGCCATTTCCTGTCAAAATGTCGTCCACTGCGTTAGTCGAAGCGTTCGTTTCTGAAGGAGAGGGCACCCCGCTCGAGTGCACCGGGCTTTCAGTAGTCAACGAGCGATTAAGCGTAGTGAATTGTACGCGTCCCGTACCCTTTAAATAATCCATATAATCCGCCAGAAGCTTCACTTTCTGTGAATTGACCGTGCCATTTGGTCCGCTAAAATCGGAGGGGTGGTATAGCACAACAAGGGTGTCGACGCTTCGCGGATTGTTGAGGAACTGCTCCGTTTCGTTCTTCAAGGACGCAAGACTCTTGTTACCGAATTCAAGCGAGGCTGCCTCAACTTTTATGCCCTTACTCTGCCCTTGCTGTATATTGAAATCGCGGTATGCTGTACTGTATTCCGTGAATCCTAACGCTTTTGCCGCTTTAAGCGTGTTGTTGTCGCTTTTGTCAAACGGCGGTATAAACGTCGTAGGAACGACCCCGAACGCCTGCTTGATGTCATCACGCCCTTTCTTTATCGTGTCGTACTGAACGGCGTAAGGGCGCCCATAGAATTCGCTGGGGCTAACCATTGTCACACTCTGATGTGTATATCCGTGCTGTGCGAACTCAAAAAGGTGGTTTGAAGCGATTAACCGCATGTAGTTGAGGAATTGTGTATCTTGAAGGAGCTGGTTGCCTGCCGACGCGTTTTGATGAGCAACGATGCCCAGCGTTACGGGCACGTTCTTATCGATGTGCACTTGGTTGACGGCCTGAAGTTCTGCAAATTTGGTCCTAGGCGCAACGTCATCATCCCTAAAAATAACGTACTTCCTCGTTTGCCCGTTGTCTGTTACACCTTGCGCGTTTCCTTGGACCGTTGAAAATAACAGTGTTGTAACCAGTAAACAAGCGAACATGACCTTTCCTGCTGTTACGGCTCTCATTTGGAGTACCATCAAACCATTTGATATGCGTCTCAAAACGTAGAATGTTTGAAGCGGTTAAGCTCGACTCTGACACACCTTATAAAACGAATCAAACAGACGTGTCGCCAAAGCGTCGCTGCAAGACATAGTAGTTAAGTAGCGGGCATCAGTTTTAAGTTTATGTGACACGAGGTCTGTTGAAAAGCGTGAGATGAACGATGCTTTTGCAGGTGTGTACATCTCCAAAGGGGGGCTTAACCCACATTTAAGGTTGACGCTACGATTTCGCAGTTAACGACCCGAAGTTGCTGCAGGAACGCGTAAATCTTCCGGTTTCGCCAGTTATGTAAGCTAAATCCTAGGATAGAATCAGAGGAAAACGTGCGGTACATTAGAATTGTCGGTGCAAAGTCCTTTATGGAGCTGACGCAAGCCAACGTAGTAGATTGGCAACTGTACGGCACGACGTTTCTTGAATGGAAAGAGGAAACGGGAAAAGACTACGATAGCTGGGTAAGCGAACGTGTCATCCCGACATTAGACCTTTTTGATTATCTCGCGTGGTATGAGGACGGATCGCTGCACGGCTATGAAGGTGGGTACAGTGTCATACTCGATCAGAGCTTCGGACTATGGACAGGTGAAATACTCACTCGCGCTAAAAAACTTGGATTGAACATCGAGGAAACCCAGAACGGCTCCGGATGCTGGATCGGATAAGTCGATCATCGCAGTGTTCGCAACTATCGATTTAAGCCGTTGCGACGCCCTTTCGCGCAGCTGGGCGACTTGAACGACTGTGGGCAATCCTAAGACGCTTAAAAAATGGCTCGGGGGAAGCTGCGTGCACATGTCCTATACCTCTTCTTCAAAGCTCGGAAACTGGAATTGCAACGCCTTGAATCCCTTCTCATCAACAAATCGCTCGTCAAGCAGGTGTCGCTTGGATCGGCCCATTGAGTCAGTCGTGACGCCGAGGAGGGCTCCGTCGCTTCGGACTATAAATGTCGAATACTTCGCAAACAGCTCTTTTATCGTTGATGAGGCCCCCTCATCACGTGCTTGCCACTTCGAAAAGGTTTGTCGTTGCAATAGCTTAAACTGCCGTGAGGTAAGCGTCATCACGCGTATTTTGATAGTTTGACCCCCTTATCAACTGACTGCCTTCTTCACTAACGTAAGTAACTCTTCTCGTGTTCGCACGCGCTCTCGTGTCTTGGTAGTCCCACCCTTGATGACGTTTGCAAAAATCTCGGGCAGATCCCCGTCTGAGCTTCCTGTGAGGCCTTGGATAATCCCGCTAAAGACGTCGCGTGTTCTTCTCTCCTCTAACGTAATATGTCCAAAATTGCGAAACCACATCTCTATACGTGTGTCGTCCGACACAATCGTTATTTTGCGTATCTGCTTCTCCCACCAGAGGTGGATCATAATATCGTACTTCTTCTGTTCCATCTATCCTCTCGCGCGTGCTACTGCACCGTTTCCTACTCGCTAATACTGAGCGCTCCTTGTTCTTATCATTGCGGAATCTTCAGGATTCAGCCAGGCGCTGATAAAGCCGCTCACTCTTATGGTGAGCAAAAAAGAAAAAAGCGGTGCAGCGTGCGTGCACCTATTTCATCTCTACCGCCTGAGCCTCTTCCTTCCCTGCCTGCATCTCTTCAGCCGTAGCGCGCGAGGCAATACGAGCGATCCATACACTTGCTAACACTGCGATAATAGTGACAATAATTGCGTATGAGAGGGTCGCCGGGATACTTGTTGCAGTTCCTAACACTTCTGTAAAAATAGCCGTAATGGCAGCCTGCCAAGCAAGAGCAGCGATTAACGCGAAAGCGGTCGTGACAAGGGTCGCCATCACTTTCAGGTATTCAGCTTTGCCCACCATGTGTTTCACCTCGGTAATTTAGTACCACCTTTTTTTTATTAACATAAGATAAAGAGCTTTCTAATTGCTCGTTTTTTTGGCTATTAGGCGTTTATATTCAGTGCATTGAAATAAACCGCTAATTCTAGGTGTTTGTCTGACTACGCGCGTTAGACGATCATTAAAACGACAAGCAGCAGCGAAGGGCGTCGTTTATGTAAAGTACCGGTCATGCGTCGCAGTTTAACCGAAGTCATAAATCCCATAGTAATATAATGCCTCAGACTAGATCACATAAACTAAAGGAGGGCTTCTATGCTAGATAAGACGATTTCTGAACATTTTATCAACAAAACAATTGAAGTGTACTTCGGCGGCAGACCGAATGAAACCATCACGGGTAAGGTAGTTGGAAGCGCTGACGGTGTTATTGTGCTCGAGCACGACCAACGTCGGGATTTCATCAACGTTGGAAAAGTAGTGGCCTTCTGGGAAGTATAGGGCGGAAGCGTTCAAGCGGACGCACTATACCTATGCTCTTGCACAATGCGCAAGAGGGTCACCCCACGGTGGTTAGGGGTCTTCAGATCGCCTTTTTGAAAACGTCATCGTGCTTTGAAAAGAGTTGACACTAGGTTAGCGACTAAGTCTCGAGCACGCGCTGCGGATGTGTAACGTTACGTGAAGTCAGGTTTTGATCTTACGCGGCTTGCATAGGATTTCGCGGATTTCAAGCTCATAGAACTCGTCACTCGTCGCTGCCTTAATGACGAGCGCGGTATCGAACCCTTTAGAACTTCCGCCAAGGGCCACGACTTCTGCACCTGTTTCGACTATCTCTTCCTGTGCCGCAATCAACGTCAACTCAACGGCGACTTTGGTTCCTTGCCCGAACCTTCGCAAGGTGTTTTTTACCTCATCGGGGTACGAATAATCAACCTGTTTATAAAACACGTGTTTGAATCCCGAATCTTCAATGCGCTTCTTGGTGTCTGGCGAAAATCGCGCGGGATCGGTGCCTACGAAGAAGAGTGTTATGTCTGTATTCGCAAAGAAATCCAACGCTTTTTCTGCAGAATCACCTCGCACTGAGGGGATTAAGACGTGCTTAATGCCGAGTTCGTCTGCGCGCTCTTTCGCGCAGGTCAGTACGGCATTTGTGTTCTCCTCTCCAGGAGCGTCGAAATAGACTATTTTCCTTTCTAGTGTCATCGTGATAGTACCTCCCTGTTCCCGGTCTAATAGGATTAAGAACGCGTAAAACTTTCTGTTGATAGGCACACGTAAAA